>ERZ838225.328-NODE-328-length-69846-cov-7.026178_pt1 | contig 69846 bp, 64 predicted proteins | sample MGYA00519684_ERZ838225 | MGnify/ENA primary metagenome ERZ838225 (study PRJEB31850, sample SAMEA3708829) | human gut metagenome | biome: human gut; feature: human-associated habitat; material: faeces | place: China | collected 2014 ... | reverse complement strand
TGGAAGCTTAATTATTCAATTTTGACCCGGTGTCCAGAAAACTGGGTACATATCACTTTTGACCGGACTGTTTTTTATTTGTTTGCTTCTGATTGCTGTCTTATTTTTGCATATTCTAGCAGCGGCATCTGTTCTTCTAGTGTACCTTCTACGATAAGATCAAGGTAACGATAATTTTTTACGCCGTCATCTCGGCCGCATGTAATGATATAACATTTATCGCTTCCTATACTAAAGTTGTCTACGTAGTTTCTTGTGGCTTCGTCTCTTGATACGGCAAATACGTTTGTTACACGGTATGTATAGCGTCCTGATTCTGCCGTTAGATAAAAGGCATCGCCAACTTCTACATCCTTTAGGCGGTTAAATGACAGATCTTGTGCCGTATGGTTATGACCATAGATGCACATATGAGTCTCGCCTAGTGTATAATCTGGTCGTGCTGCTGTTACCATCCAGATATCTAGGTCGTAGTTTATCTCTTCCCATGTTCCTGTGTAGACACCTCTTCTTATGCCTGCTGTCGGAACCTCAAGCACACACTGGATCGTGCCTTTTGCGTAGTCTGGCGTATAGACAATGCCGTCTCTCATATAATAATTGGCATCCTCATAGTCAAGGTCTGAAAAATCGTATGTTGGTGCTGATTCATCCTCTCCGGTACTTTCATTGCTCTCTTCTATATCATCCCAGCCTTTTGCATTTTCCTGCTGCTTACGTCTTGCCATGCGTTCTGCCTTTTCCTTTGCTTCTTCCTGAACCTTTTTTTCGTATGCTTCTGGATCTGTAAGCTTTAAAATCAGATCATCTATATACGTATCGGCAAGATCGCGTTCCTCTGCCTGGCGCTCGTAGGCATCACGATTTTTAAAGAACATCAGATACACACCTGCTGCAATCAAACCAATTGATGCTGTGAATAAAAGTGCAAACAGAAATTTCATGCCTGCCGCCATTTTTTTCTTTCTTTTTTTCTTCACAAAGACTGCTCCTTTCCCTGTTTTTTTCAGCTTATCATCTTTTTTTGTTCTGCACAACCCTTTTTCCTGATTCTTATGCTGCCGTCAAAAATCGTAAGAAATTCGTCAGATTAAAAAAGAGACAGACACATTTCATGCCTGCCTCTTTTATATTAAATAGTTGTAGTTATTACTTATTAGAAAGATACTCGTGAATACCCTTTGCACCTGCTTTTCCAGCTTCCATTGCAAGGATTACGGTAGCTGCGCCTGTTACGGCATCTCCACCTGCGAATACACCATTCTTGGAAGTCTGGCCGTTTGTTTCTTCTGCTACGATACACTTCCACTTATTTATCTCAAGTCCCTCAGTTGTGGAGGAGATCAGTGGGTTCGGTGAAGTACCAAGTGCCATGATAACGGTATCTACGTCAAGTGTAAACTCTGAATCCGGGATTACAACCGGGCGGCGTCTTCCAGATGCATCCGGCTCGCCTAATTCCATACGAACACACTTCATGCCCTTTACCCAGCCCTTCTCGTCCTCAAGGATCTCAGTCGGGTTTGTCAGAAGATGGAAAATGATTCCCTCTTCTTTTGCATGATGTACTTCCTCTACTCTTGCAGGAAGCTCTGCCTCACTACGGCGATATACGATATATGTGGTTGCACCAAGACGAAGTGCTGTTCTTGCTGCGTCCATTGCAACGTTTCCGCCGCCGACAACTGCTACCTTTGTTCCTCTAAAGATCGGAGTATCATAGTCATCACGGAATGCCTTCATTAAGTTGTTTCTTGTTAAGAACTCATTTGCAGAGAATACACCAACTGCGTTCTCACCTGGAATACCCATAAACTTTGGAAGACCTGCTCCGGAACCGATAAATACAGCCTCAAAGCCTTCCTCTTCCATCAGCTGGTCAATGGTAACAGACTTTCCGATAACAACGTTGCACTCGATCTTAACGCCAAGCTTGCGAACATTGTCGATCTCTTTTTGTACAACCTCATCCTTCGGAAGACGAAACTCCGGAATACCATATGTTAATACACCGCCTGGCTCGTGAAGTGCCTCGAAGATAGTAACTTCGTATCCAAGCTTTGCTAAATCACCTGCGCATGTAAGACCTGCCGGGCCGGAACCGATGATAGCAACCTTCTTGCCGTTTGTAGTCTCTGGCTTCTTCGGAACATAGCCATGCTCTCTGGAGTAATCAGCAACGAAACGCTCCAGCTTTCCGATAGAAATAGGATCACCCTTGATACCACGAATACACTTGCCTTCGCACTGTGTCTCCTGCGGACATACACGTCCACAGATTGCCGGAAGTGCAGATGATTCTGCGATGATATCAGCAGCTTCTGTGATCTTTCCTTCCTTTACAGCCTTTACAAATGCCGGAATATTGATAGATACCGGACATCCCTGAATACACTTTGCATTCTTACAATTAATGCAGCGTGATGCCTCTTCCATTGCCTCTTCCATGTTATATCCAAGACAGACTTCGTCAAAATTAGTAGCTCTTACCTTTGGATCCTGCTCTCTGACTGGAACTCTGTTTAAAACGCTCATATTCAACCTCATTTCTGCGTATTTTGCGTATTTTTACTTTTCTATATCTTGTTTTATCAGCCTTCGCAGTGTCCGCAGCCGCCGTGATGGGTTTCGCCCTCAAGCTCCTTTAACATTGCTCTGCCTTCTGCTGTCTTATAGGTCTGCTGGCGCATCATTGCCTCGTCCCAGTTTACCAGATGACCATCAAACTCTGGTCCATCTACGCAGGCAAACTTGATTTCTCCGCCTACAGATACACGACATCCGCCGCACATACCTGTTCCGTCTACCATGATCGGATTTAAGCTGACGATTGTTGGAATACCAAGCTCCTTTGTCAGCTTGCATACGAATTTCATCATGATCATCGGTCCGATTGCAACACATACATCATACTGCTTACCCTGATCGTGCAGTTCCTGGATTACCTGAGTAACCATTCCCTTACGCTCATAGCTGCCGTCATCTGTTGTGATATAAACGTTTCCAACAGCTTTCATCTCTTCCTCAAGAAGGATTAAGGACTGTGTCTTTGCACCGACAATTACATCTGCCTGAATGCCATGCTCATGCAGCCACTTTACCTGTGGGTAAACAGGTGCTGCACCAACACCACCGGCAACGAATAAGAACTTCTTGTTCTTTAAAGCTTCTGGATCTTCCTTTGTGAACTCAGATGCCACACCAAGAGGTCCTACAAAATCTGTAAAGCTGTCTCCTTCGACAAGCTTTGACATTTTCTCGGTTGATGCACCGACGATCTGGAACACGATGGTGATAGTTCCCTTTTCTCTGTCATAATCGCAGATTGTAAGCGGAATACGCTCACCTTCCTTGTCTACCTTTGCAATAATGAACTGTCCCGGAAGGCAGTTTGCTGCCACTCTCGGTGCCACAACATCCATCAGATAGATCTTATCTGCCAGCTTTTTTGCCTTTGTGATCTGATACATAATAACCTCCATTTGTTGATATATTCACTGCACTAAAGTGTATTCTACTATAATCAGAGCAAAACTTCAATACCATTCCTTGGAAATCGTCAAAAAAATCACAAAGAGGGATACATCAATACTCTCTTCCCAGATCTTTTATCCACGTGATTGACAGACCCATCCAGGACTGTACTTTTGGAAGCTCGCCGTCTTTGTCACATTTCGTTTCTTCGTTTGCGAGGGAGAGGCCATGCCAACCGTGCGCATACATATGAAATTCTACCGGTACTTTTGCTTTTCTAAGGGCTGCTGTGTAGAGGAAGGAGTTTTCTACTGGTACTGCCTGGTCTTCGTTTGTGTGCCAGATGAAGGTTGGCGGATTTTGTGTGCCTGCCTGTTTTTCTAGTGAGGTGAGCTTAAGATATTTTTCCTGATCAAGTCCTCTGCACAGCTCGTTGAAGGAGCCTCTGTGGGCGAACTCGCCTGATGTGATGACCGGATAGCAAAGGATATTTCCATTTGGGCGAATGTCTTCTGCCAAAAGACCTAGTGGCTCATAGACAAAGCTTTGATTCCAGAAGCATCCTAAGCTGGCTGCTAGGTGGCCTCCTGCTGAAAAGCCTGCGACTAAAATCTTTTCTGGATCTATATTCCACTCTGCGGCATGACTTCTTACTATGCTTACTGATTTTGCTAACTCTAACAGTGCGCATGGAAATACAGAAGGTGCACAATTATAATATAAAACAAATGCCTGCATTCCGGCTGCTAAGTACTGCATTGCTATGGATTCTGACTCTCTTGATGAGGTGTAGCGATAACCGCCGCCTGGACAGATAACAACTGCCTGACGCGGTACTGGCATGTTCTGCGGCTGCTGTAAATAACATACAAGCTGTGCTGCTGATTCTGGCTTTTCTGCGCCTGCCTTTTCATATGGGATCTCTAAATTCATCTTTATCAGTTCCATCTTATTTTTTCTCCTTCTTCTCTTCGTCAATATCAATGCGTCGTCCTGCCGGAACTAGAAAACGGCTCTCAAAAATACCTGCTGCATTTGCGCGCAGCTTATATGGCTCTTGTCTTTGCACATGAATTATAAACTCTGCGTGTGGATCTAATGCTGTCAATGTCAGCTTTAATGCTGCATCCTCCTGTGAGGAATTGCAGTAATCAGCGTGAATTAGTCCATCTGACTGCTTTTTTACCGCGTAGTAACGTCCTTTTTCAAGGATATCTCCCGGTTCGCCCTGCATCATATTCAGGACAATTGATTTTTCCTTCATAAATCGATTCCATCTCTTTCCACTATATTTAACTATTAACCCCTGGAAATTTTGGTAATGCAAAAGAGGGATCACCTAACGGCAACCCCTCTTACTTACCATACACGTAAACATCATTGTCATCGACAACTATCAGTGACAATTAGTTGTACTTACGCTTTCTAGCCGCTTCAGACTTCTTCTTACGTCTTACGCTTGGCTTCTCATAATGCTCTCTCTTACGGATTTCCTGCTGGATACCTGCCTTAGCGCAGTTTCTCTTGAATCTGCGTAATGCACTGTCCAGGCTCTCGTTCTCTTTAACGATTACATTAGACATAGACTCTCACTCAACCTCCCTCCAGTTGTGTATTGTGCAAATACAACTGTTTGGGTATTTTTAGCACATGTTTTATTATAACAGATTTTTTTCTTTTGTCAATCAGATTTTTACTTTTTTTATCAAACTTTTAATGCCATATCGCCTTCTCTGATCCAGCCTTTTTTGCGCATGAACTCGGATACGCCAAGTGTCAGAAGCGCCGGAAGGATGAAGTGCATAATGGCAATCTGAAGAAGTGCCATCCATGTTGACATGCCTGCCTCGGTCATTGCACCGAATGCCGCAATCTGTCCGACAAAACCGGCTGATCCCATACCTGAACCAACTGGTGTACTTACCATATGAAGTACAGCAGATGCAACTGGTCCTAAAATGGCACTTGATACAATAGCCGGAATCCATATGATTGGACGGCGCACGATATTTGGAATCTGGAGCATAGAAGTTCCAACACCCTGTGCAATCAGACCTCCTACCTTGTTCTCACGGTAGCTGGCAACTGCAAATCCAACCATCTGACAGCAGCATCCGATAGTTGCGGCACCTGCTGCAAGTCCGGTAAGACCCATGGAAATTCCAATTGCAGCGGAGCTGATCGGAAGTGTTAAAATCATACCCATTAAGACAGAAACGATGATTCCTCCAAATATTGGAGACTGCTCTACGTTTACATTAACAAGTCCGCCAAGCCACTTCATAAAGTCAGTGATGTACGGTCCTACAAATAAACCAATCGCAGCACCTGCGCAGATAGAAATAAGCGGTGTTACAAGAATATCAACCTTTGTCTTTCCTGCAACAAGATGGCCAACCTCAATTGCTACGTAAGCAGCTACGAATGCGCCAAGCGGCTCGCCAGGTGCGCCAAGTGTGATTGCCTCTGGTGCAGCCGGGAATGCGCCGATCATACCAGCAACAGCAGCTGATACAGTTACAAGCGGTCCCTCTTTGAATTTACAAGCTACGCCAACACCGATGCCGGCACCTGTAAGTGTCTTTGCCACATTGCTGATAGCCTTTAAATAGCTGCCAACCGGTCCGCCAATCAGTGTTCCGATCTGTGCAATGATAGTTCCGATAATCAGAGTGGAAAATAAGCCCAGTGCCATTCCGCTCAGTCCGTCAATAAAAATGCGGTTTAATATTTTCTTTGTTTTCTCCATGCAAACAACCTTGCCTTTCCCCTCCCGTTTTCCACGGGTGTATTTTTATCTGACTGACGAAACAGTGAAGTGTAAACAAGTGTCTTGTCCACTGTCTTGTCAGTTGACTTGTCAAACAGGTGCAAGTGTATCATATTCTGACAAAGAAATCAAGTGTCTTTTTTAAATTGTTTCCTGTAAATAGCCTAGAAGCCGCAGTTTTTGCTCGATACGGTCAAAAATTTCCTCACGGTCTGCTTCTACAGTATGATAATGCTTTCCGTTTGTGAGGATGCTTAACGGGCGTGCCGTGCTTTTTGAGATTTTGTCAAGAAAATCCTGAACGTCACATCTGTTTTCAAGAATCAAATCTACTGTTATCTGTCCGTAGATCTCATGCTCGACTACAACGTCCCTTAAGCGGCCACCATTGTCTACAATGGCAAATAGTTCTTCTGCCATCTGCTCATCCGTATGGCATACAAAAAAGGTACGGCGAACTACTTTTTTCTCGTCTGCCCTGTCGTATAGATATCCCTTATTCGTCGAGAGAATATTTCGGTTTGATGCTCGAAGCAGTGCAATGTCCTGCACGATCACCTGACGGCTTACCTTCATCTGTTTGGCAAGCTCTGTTCCTGAAATCGGCTTTTTTGTCTGCGTCAAAAGCTGAATAATATATTCTCTTCTCTCTTCTCCTTCTGTCATAATCTCTCCTTTATAAAAGGGGACTGCCAAATAGCAGCCCCCTTATTTTTTTACAGCATTATTTGTTTAACTGCTCCTTAAGAACCTCTGCTGCCTTTTTAAGTGCAGCCTGGATTCCGTCTGGATTCTTTCCACCGGCCTGAGCCATATTTGGACGGCCGCCGCCGCCACCGCCTACAAGTGCAGCAATTCCCTTGATAAGATTTCCTGCATGTGCGCCGGCCTTTATAGCCTCGTCTGTTGCAGTTGCCATAAGGTTTACCTTGCCGTCTGCTGCAGATGCGATTACTACGACACCGTTTCCAAGCTTCTCCTTGAACTGATCGCCTAAGTTGCGAAGCTCATTCATTCCAGTATCCTTAAGTGCTACAGCCAGAAGCTTAACACCATTAATCTCTACTACCTGATCCATTACGTTGCCGACAGCATCCTTTGCCATCTGGTTCTTTAACTTCTCATTCTCAGACTGAAGTGCCTTGATCTCGCCCTGCATAGTCTCGATACGCTCTGTCAGCTTGTCCGGAGTAGTCTTTGCTGCTGCGCTTGCCTCTGCAAGATCAGCTGAAAGCTTCTCGTAGTAGTGAATAAGACCCTCAGATGTAAGTGCCTCGATACGGCGAACACCTGCTGCAATACCAGACTCAGAAATGATCTTGAAGCAATTTATTGCTGCGGTATTTGATACATGTGTACCACCGCAAAGCTCTAATGAGAAGTCTCCCATGCAAACGACACGTACTGTAGAACCATACTTCTCACCAAACAGTGCCATTGCGCCCATCTTCTTTGCCTCATCGATTGTTGTTTCCTTTGTAACAACTGGAAGTGCTGCTGCGATCTGATCATTTACAATCTCCTCTACCTTTGCAAGTTCTTCCTTTGTCATTGCCTGGAAATGAGTGAAGTCAAAACGCAGACGATCCTTTGATACATAGGAACCTGCCTGCTCAACATGGCTTCCAAGTACCATACGCAGTGCCTTCTGAAGAACATGTGTTGCGCTGTGGTTCTTGCTTGTCAGCTGACGGTTCTTCTCATCTACCTTTAATGTAACAGTCTCGCCCTGTGTAAGCATACCCTTTGTCATGGTTCCTACATGGCCGATCTTGCCGCCCTGAAGATGAATTGTATCCTTTACAGTGAAGCTTCCGCTCTCTGTCTCGATAACACCGATATCACCCTGCTGACCACCCATGGTGGCATAGAATGGTGTCTCCTCGGTAATGATTGTTCCGTTCTGACCATCTGTAAGTGCCTCTACGATCTCATCCTCTGTTGTTAAAACAAGGATCTTTGAGTCGCTTACAAGCTTGTCATATCCAACGAACTTACTTGTAACAGACGGATCGATAGACTGGTATACAGTTACATCTGCTCCCATGTAGTTTGTTGTCTTACGAGCCTTTCTTGCAGCCTGTCTCTGTGCTTCCATGTTCTCCTTGAAGCCTTCTTCATCTACATCAAAGCCCTTCTCCTCAAGAATCTCCTTTGTAAGATCAAGCGGGAAGCCGTAGGTATCATACAGCTTGAATGCATCAGCACCGTCAAGTGTAGTCTTTCCTTCTTCCTTCATTGCTGCCTCAAGATCCTCTAAGATTGTCAGACCCTGATCAATTGTCCTGTTGAATTTATTTTCTTCCTCAGAGATTACCTTTAAGATCATCTCTTTCTTTTCTTCTAACTCCGGATAACCATCCTTAGATGTTGCGATTACGACCTTAGCTAACTCGCTTAAGAACAAGCCATCAATTCCAAGGATTCTTCCATGACGTGCAGCACGGCGAAGCAGACGGCGAAGAACGTAGCCTCTGCCCTCGTTAGACGGCATGATACCATCGGAGATCATAAATGTTACGGAACGGATGTGATCGGTGATGATACGAATAGAAACATCCTTCTTTTCATCCTCATGATAAACAGCATGTGCAACCTCACCAACATGGTCGGTCAGTGCGCGAAGTGTATCTACATCGAAAATAGAATCTACGTCCTGAACAGCAACTGCCAGTCTCTCAAGACCCATACCTGTATCAATGTTTTTCTGAATCAGATCTGTGTAATGACCATGTCCATCGTTATTAAACTGTGAGAATACGTTGTTCCATACTTCCATGTAACGGTCACAGTCACAGCCTACAGTACAGCCTGGCTTACCGCAGCCATACTTCTCGCCTCTGTCGTAGTAGATCTCAGAACATGGACCGCAAGGACCTGAACCGTGCTCCCAGAAGTTGTCTTCCTTTCCAAAACGGAAGATTCTCTCAGCCGGAATGCCCTGCTGCTTATTCCAGAGCTCAAATGCCTCATCATCATCCTCATATACGGACGGATACAGACGGTCTGGATCAAGACCAACAACCTGAGTTAAAAACTCCCAGCTCCATGCAATAGCTTCCTTCTTGAAGTAATCGCCAAATGAGAAGTTTCCAAGCATCTCAAAGAAAGTACCGTGACGTGCAGTCTTTCCAATGTTTTCGATATCACCTGTTCTGATACACTTCTGACAGGTGGTCACTCTGCGTCTCGGCGGGATTTCCTGTCCGGTAAAATATGGCTTTAACGGTGCCATACCGGAGTTAATAATTAAAAGGCTGTTGTCGTTGTGCGGCACCAGTGAAAAACTCTTCATCTTCAGATGTCCTTTGCTCTCCATAAAATCAAGGAACATCCGGCGTAATTCATTTACTCCATACTTTTCCACAATCGTTTCCTCCAAACTAATCTGCACCTGCGGCCGTTTTTGCAGACCACAGGCAATTTTATCGCATTTATTATAGTATAAATAGAAAAATACTGCAAGACGTTTTTATTCTAAACTCCACACTCCTGTATCTAAGAAGCGCTTTGCTGTTTCGTCCGCCTTTGTGATGACATTCTCGTCGTAGCCAAGAACACCTAAAAGCTTGATTGCGTTTCTTGATACGGCACGTCCCTCGTACAGGCGGTAATTGAAGATGACGTCATTATCCTTGACATCTTCTTTGAAATGATAATTGCTGTACAAATGCTCTAACATATGAGTAAGCTCAATATCATGTGTTGCTGCAAAGCACATAACACCGCTGTCGGCAAAGCTCTGTAAGATACGGCTTGATGCCGCGATACGCTCTACTGTATTAGTTCCGCGAAGAACCTCATCTACAAAGCAAAGAACTGGTGTCTTGTCCTGATTTACAGCATCAAGAATACGCTTTAAGGACTTGATCTCGACAATGAAGTAGCTCTCACTGCCCTGAATATTGTCCTTTAATGCCATTGATGAGTAAATTCTAAAGAAGCATGAACGATACTCCTTTGCAAGAGCCATACCACATGTCTGTGATAAAAGTGCGTTGATTGCAACAGTCTTTAAGAATGTTGACTTACCAGATGCATTTGAACCTGTAAGAAGCACTGGATGATGCTCGTAAATACTATTTGCAACTGGCTCTGAAAGCAGAGGGTGATACATATCCTTTGCCTCAACAAAGCCCTCTTTTGACTCCTCTAATTCACTCTCGCAGTAAAATGGCATAAGCTCGCGGAATGAGGCAATGGAGATATAGGCATCGAGACGGCCAATCTCGTCCATTAAAATAAGCATCTCTTTTTTGTGCTTCTGAACCTTTGCCAACAGACGATTAAACATTATCAAGTCAATTCTAAAGAACATGTTTAAATAGTCCATCATCATAGAGCCCATATTTCCGCTGAATTTGTCAGTGGAACCAAGAAACTTTGCATTTCCCTTTACAGATGAAAGGACATTTACAGCCTGCTTTAAGTTCTCTGTGTAATCTTTAAGCTCTGGCACATTCAGCTTTAACAGTCCCTGTGCACAGGATACTAAATGTACAATGGCACCAACAGACACATAATATGGTTCAATCTCTGTTTTCTTTTTGTAGTAGGTGTAGATATTGTAGATCAGCACACCTATTGCAACAAGAATACCGCTTGCCGGCTGTGCGATAATCGCAAATATTACTACAACATACAAAAACAGATGCATGTAGTTGTCAAGGTTGCTGTCAGGAAGAAGCTTTGTGATGTTGTTGACATAATCAATCAACGCAAACTTCTTTGAATGACCTACCTTGGAAAGCTCCATCTGGTAAGCTATTCTTGTCTTTTCGTTTCGCTGAAAGAAGCTTATAATGCGGTTTCTCTCCTCAAGCTCCTTCTTGCTTGTCAGCGGTGTACGCAGCAGCTTGTAAAGATAGTCGTCTCCGCTGCTGCTGCGGCACTGATTCATCATACAGAACACAGAGTCCATATCTAAGTCGTTCCATGTGATATCATCAATCGTAAACTCTTCCTTTTTTGTTGCCTGAAAATATTTGGCAATGTGCTCAAGCTCACCGTAATCATACTCTCTCTTTGGCAGATTTCCCCATGAGTTGATGATCGAGCTTAAAAAACGCTTGTTGCGGCGGCTGTTGCTGGTGACAACCTGATAGACCAGCACACCGACAACAATAACGGCAAGCCCGATATACAATAGTGTCGTTGTGTCCATAAAATTCCTTACCTTTCTGTCGGCTCATTATAAGGAGCCTTATCTTTAGTAATATACCTTTTTTTGCGCGTATCGTCAAGGCATCGTTAGATAATTATGCACACAATACCGCCATTACTGTCGTTTATAATCTTTTTAAGCGCATCCTGAAGCTTTTGCTGGCAGCTGTCTGTCATTTGGTTTATTTTAGCGTTCATGCCGTCTTCGACGATCTGCTCAATTGATTTTCCGAAGATGTTTGTGTTCCAGATTCCATCCTGCTCTTTTTGTGCCGCAGATTCTATGTAATCGACTAGATCTTTTGCCTGTTGTTCACTTCCGACTATAGGTGCAATCTCTGTCTCTACCATGCTTTGTATCATATGAATTGACGGAGCCGTCGCCTTCATTCTGACACCATATCTGCTTCCGTGACGCACGACTATTGGCTCTGAGATATTTATCTGTTTTCTCTCTGGCGTGACAACACCGTATCCCTTTTGGGTAACTGATTCCATTGCTGACTGTACCTTCTGATACTGAGAGCGAAGTCTGGCATACTCGGCAAGAGCATCAAAGAGCTGCTTTTGTGATGTAAGCAAAAAGCCTGCACATTCACTGGCCAGTGAAAAATAAAGTTCTTCCTTTAAGCTTATCTCATAGACGATCTTTCCCTGTGCAAGATTTGTCTCTTCTAGCACAAAGCGGCTAATCTGCTGCGGAAGGTTTTCTTTTTCTGGTACCTTTGCATCGCGCATACAGCTGATCTGATTCATGACTTTCTGCGCAAATTCGATTACTGCTTTTTTGACAGGACTGGAAAGCTCAAGCACATCAAACCAGCCCGGCGTTTCAAAATCAACCTGACACACTGGAAATTCAAACAAGATTTTTTTCATCAGCTGACTTATATCCTCAAGATCCATCGATGCACAGTCCATTGGCACTACTGTAACCTTATACATTTCCTGTAGCTTTTTTGTAAGCTGCTTTACAGCCAGTGTATAAGGTGTCTTTGTGTTTAAGACAACTACAAATGGTTTTTGATGCTTTTTAAGCTCTTCTATTGTTTTCTTCTCCGCTTCCTCATAGGCTGCTCTCTCGATTCCTGTCACACTGCCATCTGTCGTCACAACAATACCTACTGTGCTGTGTTCCTCAATTACCTTTCGCGTGCCAAGCTCTGCCGCCTGTGAAAATGGAATATCATAATCAAACCATGGTGTATGTACAAGACGCTCTTTTTCTTCTTCTGTGGCACCAAACGCGCCAGGAATCAGAAAGCCAACACAGTCAATGAGACGAATTTTCATTTCTGTCTTATCCTCTAAGAAGATTTTTGCCGCCTCTGTCGGAATAAATTTAGGCTCTGTTGTCATAATGTTCTTGCCTGATGCTGCCTGCGGAAGCTCATCTTTAGAGCGCGTTTTCGCCGGACCATCCTCCATATGTGGGATGACCATCTCCTCCATAAAACGGCGGATAAAGGTGGACTTGCCGGTACGCACCGGGCCTACAACCCCTAAGTAGATCTCTCCGTTTGTTCGCTGTCTGATATCCTTATAAATGTGAAATTCCTTCATACACGCCTCCTGACAATCATCCCCGGACAGTCCGGGCTGTTACTGTCAGTCTATGCGCATATGAAGGAATTTATTCGTTAGGAATTTATTCGTTAGGATATTATTGTTACTTATTTTCCCACAGCAAATTTTCACTCTCAATTGTTCTGTCTCTAAGCATCAGATCCTTTAATGCTTCTGCTGCTGTTTTTCCACCGAACAAAACCTGATTAGTTTCCTGCACGAGCGGCATGGAAACATTATATTTTTTGCTGAGTGCAAGGGCTGCCTTCGCAGAGTACACACCTTCTACCACCATCTGGACTTCGTCCATGGCTTCCTGCATTGTCTTTCCCTGTCCGATCAGGATGCCGGCTCTTCTATTTCTGCTATGCATGCTTGTGCATGTAACAATCAGATCTCCGATTCCTGAAAGTCCGGAAAATGTCTCTGGCTTTCCACCCATTGCAACGCCAAGTCTTGTGATCTCTGCGATTCCTCTTGTCATAAGAGCTGCCTTTGTGTTATCACCGCAGCCAAGACCGTCGCTTACGCCTGCTGCAAGGGCAATGACATTTTTAAGTGCACCGCCAAGCTCAATACCTAAGATATCAGGGCTTGTATATACACGAAAGACAGATGACATAAACAAGTTTTGGATGTGCTCAGCTGTCTGTCTGTCCTTTGCTCCAACAACAACTGTTGTCGGAATGCCGCGGCTGACTTCCTCTGCATGGCTTGGGCCAGAAAGAACTGCAACATTTGCCATAGGAAGCTCTTCTTCAATCTGCTGGGACATTGTCATTAATGTTTTTTCCTCAATGCCCTTTGCTACACTGACAATCAGTTGTCCCTCCTTTACGAAAGGATTCATCTGTTTTGCTACTCCTCTGGTAAATACCGAAGGAACTGACAAAACAAGCATCTCCTTATCAGTACAAGCCTCCTGTAAGTCTGCTGTAAATACAATGCTTCTCGGGATTTCAACTCCCGGAAGATTTTTGCATTTATAGCTTTCCCTTAGTGCCTCAATTTCCTTCGGCAGCGCAGACCACGCCGTTACTTCATGGCCATTCTGCGCCAGCACCATGCCAAGGGCAATGCCCCATGTTCCCGTTCCTATAATGCTGACTTTTGCCATAACACAAACCTTCCTTATATTTATTTCTTAGCACCTATTTTATTTTCAGTGCCGTTTAACAGACGCTTGATATTTGCTCTGTGGCGAATATATGCCTGAATTGTAATTAGGGCAAGCAGTATAATAAACTCTGCCATATTTGCCGGCTCTACACTAAGCATACCGTTTACTCCGAAAATCACGCCCATCACGAAACAGATTGAAACAACTGTCAGTGAGCCTAGTGATACGTAGCGTGTCGTTCCAACAATTACACTGAATGCTGCCAGACACACAGCGGCGATACGAAGATCAAATGCTAAAATAAAGCCTGATGTACTTGAGATTCCTTTTCCGCCCTTAAAATTTAAATAGCATGGATAATTGTGTCCCAAAATAACACCAAACGCCAGATACAGCATATAGATATCTTCCATATGCTGCTGTCCGCTTGAAACAGCCCATGCCTTTACGATCAAACATGGAATAAAACATTTGCACAAATCGACAGCAAAGACGATAAGACCAGCCTTTTTGCCAAGTACTCGAAGTGAATTTGTCGCACCGGAGTTTCCACTTCCCGCCTTGCGGATATCAATTCCCTTCATTCTTCCATAAAGATAACCTGTCTGGATCATTCCCAGACAATATCCGATCACCAGCAATAATACGCGTATCATTACTTATCTTCCTTTCTCTCGCGGATAATAAAGCGAAGCGGCGTTCCTCTAAAGCCAAATGCATTGCGGATCTGGTTCTCGATATATCGTGTGTAAGAATAATGCATCAGTTTCTTATCATTTACAAAGACAACAAATGTCGGCGGCTTTACTGAAATCTGAGTCATGTAGAAGATCTTTAAGCGGCGTCCTTTATCTGACGGCGGCTGCTGCATAGCTACAGCCTCTGCTAAGATTTCATTTAACACACCAGTTGCAATACGCATAGACTGATTTTCGATGATCATATCAATCAGCTCAAAGAGCTTGTCTAATCTCTGACCTGTCTTTGCAGAAATGAAGACAAATTCTGCATATGGCATATATGCAAGTGTCTGCTTGATCTTTTCTGTCATCTTGTAGATTGTCTTATCATCCTTTTCAACAGCATCCCACTTGTTTACTGCAATGATTACACCTTTACCGCGCTCGTGTGCGATACCTGCAATCTTTGCATCCTGCTCTGCAACGCCCTCTGCCGCATCAATTACCATAACGACGACATCGGCACGCTCTACTGCTGTAACAGTACGAATGATACTATAGCGCTCAAGATCCTCGTGAATCTTGCTCTTGCGGCGAAGACCTGCTGTATCAATAAGGATATACTCGCGGCCATTTCTCTTAAGAGGCGTATCAATGGCATCACGTGTTGTTCCTGCAATATCAGATACAATCACACGCTTCTCGCCTACAAGACGGTTTACGATAGATGATTTTCCAACATTCGGGCGGCCTACGATAGCGATGCGCGGACGATCATCATCATCTGACTCGCTGCCGTCCTTCTTGAAATGATTGCTGACAGCCTCAAGAAGATCGCCGACGCCCTGATGGTTTGATGCAGATACAGGGATCGGATCACCGATTCCAAGGTTATAAAACTCATATACATCTGCTTCCATCTTCTTAAAGGAATCCACCTTATTAACACAAAGAACAACTGGCTTTTGGCTGCGGCGAAGCATATCTGCTACCTTGCCGTCTGCATCGGTAAGTCCCTGTCTTACATCAACAAGGAAAATGATTACATCTGCAGTATCAATTGCAATCTGTGCCTGATCTCTCATCTGTGACAAAATTACATCACTTGAATCCGGCTCAATACCACCTGTATCAATCAGGGTAAAATTATAATTCAGCCAACTGCAGTCCGCATAAATACGGTCTCTTGTTACACCTGGCGTATCTTTTACGATGGCGATGGAATCGCCTGCAATTACATTAAACAACGTAGACTTTCCGACATTCGGGCGGCCTACGATAGCAACTATCGGTTTACTCATATTCTTCTCGCTTTCTTACATAAATATAAATTAGACCAGCAAAAACACCTTACAGCTCATATGGAGAATGAAACTGCTTTGTTTCTTCACTTTCTTCCATCAGCATTGCACGAATCAGTTCCTGCCCGTCTGATTTTACAATATTTATCGGAACTTGTAAAGCTTTTTCGACATCCTGCTTTGTTAGATCGTCCAAAAATACTTCTTCATTGCTTCTAAACATATTCGCCGGAAGAAGAAGAACCTCTCCTAATGGCTTGCCTTTAAGCTGCTTAATTAAATCCTGTCCAGTGATCAAACCAGACACAGTAACACCATGTCCGAAGAAATCATTCAAAATCTCATAGACTGTAATGTTCACATTTGGGAACTTATCATGAACTTTTGCCGCAATATCCTTTAAAAATGGGTATGCCAGCTTTCCTGTCGCAAGAGACAATGTATGGACACGCTCATCACCGCTTAACGCCTCTAATGTATAATCTGTTTCTTCTATTAAAAGACGCAGCATACCAACACCATTTTCAAGCTGCACATAGCCGTCATAAACTTCTTCCGGCGGCAGAGGACGGTTTGCAAGCAGATAAAACTCATCACTTGCATGAACAAAATGTGTGCCAAAACGTTCATACATTTCATTTTGAAAACGACCAATAATATCAAGGGCATTTTCTGCATCCTCTTTTGTAAGCGGCTCTAACGGATACAAGCCTTCACGATATTTGCTTAAACCAACTGGAACTACTGACATACTCTGCATCTGCGGATATAATCCTGCAAGATCGCGAATTGAACGCTCTAGCTCGGCACCGTCATTTACTCCCTTGCACAAAACGATCTGACCGTTCATCTCAATATCTGCATCACGAAGACGATTCAGCGTTTCCATGATCTTCCCTGCAAAACGATTGTGAAGCATCTTTACGCGAAGCTCTGGATTTGTCGTCTGAACTGAAATATTGATAGGTGACAGATGATATTTTATAATACGTGAAAGATCATGCTCTTTCATGTTTGTCAATGTAATATAATTTCCCTGAAGAAATGAAAGTCTTGCATCATCGTCTTTAAAATAAAGCGTATCGCGCATTCCAGGCGGCATCTGGTCAATAAAGCAGAAGATGCACTTATTTGTACAGGAACGATAATCCGACATTAGACCGCTCTCAAACTCGATGCCAAGGTCTTCGTAAAAGTCCTTATCAAACTCCCACTCCACCTCTGAGCCGTCCTTTTTCTGGACAACCATATCTATTTCTTCATTTTGAATATAAAAACGATAATCAAGGACATCCTCGATATCCTGACCATTAATCTGTAGGATCTTATCACCTGGCTCTAGCTCTAGCTCCTCTGCAATTGAGCCCGGCGCCACCGATTTGATCTGATGGGCATGTTTCATAAAATTAACCTCCCGGCCCGCAGGCCTGTATCTATAAGCTGTTAAGTAAAAAACAGCAAATTTCTCCATATTTTACTATCATACCAAAATTCAAAAGATCCTACAAGGGTTTTATAAAAAAAAGAGGAGCGTCAAAATGACCACCCCTCTTTTGTAATATTTTTCGTCAAATCTTCTGGAACTTAGCGGCATATACCGGGAAAGTATTTGTGCCCTTGATTTCCTTATCAGCAGAGATGGTTACATTCTTGTCTGTGATGACGTACTCAAGATTGCAGCCCTCACCTACTACGGTATCCTGCATCAGCACGCAGTTTCTTACCTTTGCGCCCTTTGCAATCTTAACACCTCTAAAGAGTACACAATTCTCTACTTCTCCCTCGATGATACAGCCATCGGCAGCCATTACGTTCTTTACCTTAGAACCGTTGATGTAGCGTGTCGGGTTATCATCACGAATCTTTGTGTAGATAGGATTTGGTGCAAACAGTGCATCAAGATTTTCATCCTCAAGAAGCTTCATGTTCTCATCAAAATAGCTCTTCATATCAGTGATTCTTGCAAGGTAGCCGTCAAAACGATATGCCTTTACATTCAGCTTATCAAGTCTCTGTGCTAAGATATCACGCTCAAAGTAAACATATCCGCGAACAAATGCAGTATGTACTAAATCAATCAAAAGCTCTCTCTTTAAGATATAGATATTCATAGAAAGCTTCTGTGGACCAGACTCTTCGGAGTTTACATAAATCTTCTTTACTCTATCTCCTTCAAGTGCAAGTGTATAGAAGAAGTCTTCCTTCATGATATCTAAATTCTTAAGACTGTCTGCTAATTCCTCTTCCTTATATGCAACTGTTACATCAGCACCGCTCTCAATATGAGCCTGCAGCATCGCACTGAAATCAAAATTAACTGCAATATTGGCATCTGACATTACAACATACTCTTCCTTCTGATCGCGAAGAAGACTAAGAATGCTGGCAAGTGCCTCAACACGTCCGTTATACATCTTTACAGTCTTCTCTGCAAATGGAGGAATAATTGTCAAACCACCATTTTTACGGGTAAGATCCCACTCACGTCCTGAACCAAGATGATCCATCAAGGAATGATAATTATTGCGGACAATAATAGAAATATTATCAATTCCGCTGCTTACCATACTTGAAAGGACAAAGTCGATCATACGATAACGTCCTGCAAAGGGAATGGAAGCCATAAGACGCTCTGTTACCAGCTCCGGAACCATATTATCATAACTGTTCGGGAAGATAATTCCCAGCGCATTTACATTTGATTTTACCATTGTTCTTCACCACCCTTTACATTCTCGCTGACCATTGCATTTGGACCAATCTTTGCATTGTCTCCAATATAAACACCTGCACCGATTGTTGCAACGCCCTTGCCGCCCTCTGAGAGCGCCTCGCCTACAACTGCATTCTCGCCAATTACAACATTCTCAGCGATAATACAATGTCTTACCTGTGCACCTGCCTTGATTACAGTGCCACCCATGACAACTGCATCCTCAACAACTGCACCTGGCTCTACAGAAACACCTGCAAATAAAATGGAGTGCTTTACTGTACCATGGATGCGGCATCCATCGGTAATCATGGAGTTTTCTACTTCTGCATCTGCACCAATGCGATGACCCGTCATACCGCTGTTTCGGCTGTAAATCTTCCAGTTTTCATCGAACAGATTGATACCACTGTGCTCAGGATCAAGAACCTCCATATTTGCTTCCCACAAGGAAGAAATAGTTCCAACATCCTTCCAATATCCATCAAAACGATATGCATACATCTTACGTCCGTCACGAAGAAGGTTTGGAATAATGTTGTTTCCGAAGTCATTTTGAGAATTTGGATCTGCCTCATCCTCAATAAGATACTTCTTTAAGATATCCCAGTTGAAAATGTAAATACCCATAGAAGCCAGATTTGACTTTGGATTCTTTGGCTTCTCCTGGAACTCTGTAATACGAGAATCCTCGTCAGCCACCATCAGGCCGAAACGAGATGCCTCATCCCACGGAACCTCCATAACTGCCACGCTGAACTCTGCACCCTTTTCCTTGTGGAAACGAAGGAAATCACTGTAGTCCTGCTTGCAGATCTGATCACCTGAAAGGATGATTACGTACTGTGGATTATAACGCTCTATAAAGGAAATATTCTGATAAATCGCATTTGCGGTTCCCTTATACCAGTCAGAGCCGGACGCCTGCTGATACGGTGGAAGAACATGAACGCCGCCATGCAGACGGTCAAGATCCCAAGGTTGTCCGTTTCCAATATATTCGTTTAATACCAACGGCTGATACTGTGTGAGAATACCAACGGTATCAATACCTGAATTCACACAATTTGATAACGGAAAATCAATAATACGATATTTTCCGCCAAAAGGTACTGCTGGTTTTGCAAGCTTCTGTGTCAATGCGTACAGACGTGATCCCTGTCCACCAGCAAGCAGCATTGCAATCATTTCTTTTGCCATGATTAAAATCCCCTCTTTCACTTAGCATACATCTAAATTATACCACACTTTTTAAAAAAAGCGACGTTTTTTTGTTCAAAAATACTCATTTTATTTTGTCACTTTTGAACAAATCCTGTATTTTGTCCTATACTTTATCACATTTGCCTTTTATTTTTGTGAAAATAAGGTAGAAACTGCATAGAAATAAGTTGAAATTCGGTTGACAAAAATAAAAAAAGCACCCATGCAAATGTTTACATGAGTGCAATCTTTTGCTTATTCTATTTTCTCTGACAAATCTGGCTGCTCTTGTATTTCTTCTGATTCTGTCAGTTGTATTTCTTCTGATGCTGCCAGTTGCGGTTCTTCTAGTATTTCCGCCTCTTTTTGTTCTTCAAAAGATTCTTCTTGTTCCCACTCTTTAATGTTTTCTTCCTCGTCCACCACTTCTGGCTCTAATATCTCTGTCTCTGACTTAGCATGCATGAAATATTCCTGAATATCAATCTGCTTTTCTGTCAGCAAATACAGCTTATAGTAATAACGGTTGTTATACAAGAAGTTGATTTCGCCGCCAATAAGCACAATATTCATACAGACATACATCCATACTAAAAACACGATAATTAACGCAAGGCTTCCATACATAAAGGCGAGATTTTTACTATTGCGTATATATGTGGCGTAGATCGCTGAAAAGCTATACCATCCAATAGTTGCTGCGATTGCACCAGGCATCTGCTTTCTATAAGGCAGACGCTTTTGTGGGAAAATGTTGTAAACGGCAAGAAAGAAAAGAATCATGCCGCCAATCGCAATGCCATTTTGCAAAATGGTAATCAAAACAGTCCAGTTTTCAAGTTCAGGCCATACCGAAACTAAAAACACACGGAATTTGCTTCCATATACAAGAAATGCCATGACAAGAAGCATTATCACTAGAAATATGCCCGTATATACAAGACACAATGCCCTGTGTACAAACCAATTTCGCTGTTCCTCTCTTTTATAGACGCGGTTTAGTCCCTTAACTAAAAATGAGATTCCAGTTGATGATGACCACAATGCCATGATAATTGTGATCGACAACGCTGATACGCTAAGCGATTTCTCATACAAATCAGACACAATTCCTGTTACAAGCTCAAGCATTTCTTCTGGAAGAACAGAGGATACTATCTTTAGAAGTAACTCTGGCGACAGCATCATGCGTGACATAAGCCAAAGCAAAATCATCAGCATTGGAAACAATGACATAACCATAAACAATGTAATAGTTGCAGCATTTGTCATGACCTGATCGTCATCGTACAGCTTTTTTGCAAATCCGATAGGATTTAAAATAGACTGAATGATATCTGTCTTTTTCTTTACTTTAGGTGTATGTTCTTCTTTTTTCTTTTTCCGAAGATGAATCACTCCTCCACCTGCTTTATCACTACTTCACCGGCGTGCTTATAGATACTTCCGGCGGGAACGATTCCTCTGACTGAGGAAAGTGGATAGATATTGCTGTTTGGTCCGATAACAGTTCCCGGATTAAGAACGCTTCCACAGCCAACCTCTACATTGTCTCCAAGCATTGCACCGAATTTCTTTAATCCAGTCTCGATTGCTTCATTTTCTGATTTTACAACAACAAGCTTTTTATCAGACTTTACATTTGATGTAATGGAGCCTGCACCCATATGAGACTTATAGCCCAAAATGGAATCTCCTACATAATTGTAATGAGGAACCTGTACGTTATTGAACAAAATTACATTCTTTAATTCTGTTGAATTGCCAACTACACAATGCTTTCCAACGAGTGCATTTCCACGGATAAAAGCACAATGACGAACTTCTGTATCCTCGTCAATAATACATGGTCCTGTGATAGATGCCGTTTTTGCAACTACAGCTGACTTTGCCACCCATACATTCTTCTCAATCTCATCAAACTTATCCTTCGGAAGTGTCGGGCCAAGTGTTAAGATAAAATCCTTAATCTTCGGAAGAATTTCCCACGGATAGCAGTCATCCTTAAAAAGCTCCTTTGCGATTGTCTCTTCTGTGTTATAAAGTGCAGATACTTTAATTGAATCCATCTTTTTACCATACCTTTCCGTAGTCTGCGTTTTTTGCAGGCTGCCTGTCATCATTAGTTTACTTTATATTTTGCTTTTGTGCAACCATGTTTTTTAAGACTTGCGCGAAGTCTCATAAAAAGACTCAAAGCCTGCAAAGTTTCCGCGGATTGCTCCCGGATTTATTACCTGCTTAACACCCTGTGTTCTTCTAGCAACAAAATTTTGCAGCTTATCCATATATTCCTGTGATGTGATCGTACCCTCTGAAACATAAGTCAGTCCCTTTTCCCAGCTAGCTGTCAGCTCAGGATTTAAAAGCTGCCTGATAGACACAGCTACTACTTCATATATGGCTTCTCCAAGCTTTTGCGGCTTTATGATCTGTGTCTTTGCATTTAGAGACAAATATCCATTTGATACAAGCTTTTTTAAAATCTCTGCACGCGTAGCACTTGTTCCAATGCCGCTTCCCTTAATCTGCGCGCGAAGCTCATCATCTTCAATAAGCTGACCTGCATTTTCCATGGCCAGAATCAGTGAACCTGAGTTATAGCGCTTAGGCGGTGATGTCTCACCCTCCTTTACAGCATATGAGGTTTCTTCAAAGAGCATACCCTTTTTTAAGCCTGACAAAATGCGGCTTAAAAATGATGTTTCATCAACAGCAAATTCTTCCTCGCCTTCTTTTTGTGCTGTACTTTCCTGCGGCACACCTGTTACCTTTAAATAGCCCGGATCCTCCAGCATACGATATGATGTAAAAAAGTGCTCCGTCTTTACCTGAAATTCAAGTGCATATTTTTTATAGACAGCCGGCCCATAAAAGATGCTGAGAAAACGGCGGCATATTACCTCATACACACCCTTTGCCACGCCTGACAGACGCTCATATGCACCAAGACCTTGTCCCGTTGGGATAATGGCATAGTGATCTGTGATCTGCTTATCGTTTGTGTAGCGTGTCTTTGCGATTGTTTTCCATGCATCCTGTGACAAGATCTCCTGTGCAAAACTGCCCACAGGTGCAAAATTACTTAAGCCGCGAATATTTTTTGAAATTTCTTTTGCCACTGCAGTAGAAAGCACACGCGCATCTGTTCTTGGATATGTGACCATCTTCTTCTCATATAATTCCTGAACGATTTTAAGTGTCTCATCAGGACTTATCTTAAATCGTCTTGAACATGTATTTTGAAGCTCGGCAAGATTAAATAAAAGCGGTGGCTGCTTCTGCTCTTTTTTCTTCTCAATTTTAATTAAAGTACAGTCAGGCTTTTTTTCTTCTGGATTAAGAGGTGCCTCCAGATAATTTATAAGCTCCTGTGCCGTCTCTCTCTTTAAAAAGCCATTTTCCTTATAAAGCTTTGGCGACTGAAAATACTTTGAGCCTTCCACACTTCGCCACTCGGCCTCTATAGTTCCCTTATTTTCCTCCTGCGCCACAGGAAGCGATATAATCACACGGTAAAATGGTGTCTTTACAAAGCTTCGTATTTCACGTTCTCTTCGTACAACCATGCCTAGTACACATGTCATTACACGTCCTACTGAGATAACAGACCACTTTGTATTCATAAAGGAAGCAACAGCAGGACCAAATTTCAGCGTCAGTGCTCTTGAAAAATTGATGCCCATAAGATAATCTTCCTTCGCTCTTAAGTAAGCAGAATCGCTCAGATGATCATAAAAGCTCCAATCCTTTGCCTCACGTATTCCTCTTAAAATTTCTTCTTCTGTCTGAGAATCAATCCACACTCTCAGCCTCTTTTTGTTCTTGACGCCGGCCATCTGGTCTACCAGACGGTAAATATATTCACCTTCACGTCCAGAGTCAGTACAAATATAAATAGTATCTACATCTGCACGGTTTAATAATCCCTTTACAATGGCAAATTGTTTTTTGACAGAGCCAATCACCTCATATTTCCACTCCTCTGGGAAAAATGGAATTGTATTAAGGCTCCACTTTTTGAGTGCAGGATCATAGACCTCTGGATAAGACATCGTGATCAAATGACCAACACACCAAGTCACCACATACTGGTCAGACTCTAAATAGCCGTCCCTTCGTCCGCCATTTACCTTAAGCGCCTTTGCAAATTCTGCTGCAACGCTCGGCTTCTCAGCGATAAACAATTGTTTCCCCATGAAAAAACCTTTCTACATTTACTTTTTTCCTTAAAACGAAAACAAGAGGCAGTAGTTTTTGCTGCTGCCTCCTCCTTGCCGTTATACCGTATGGAAACGATATTCTGTAACAGTTGTAAACTTTGTATTTGCCTTTAATACACAGCTCTTGAAATTCTCATGATGAATGGAATCCGGGAAAAACTGTGTCTCAAAGCATGCACCGCAGAATGGCTTATATGAGCTTTTATTTTTTCCGCATTCAATTGTTGTTCCGTTTGCAGTATATACCTGCATACCTGGCATATCGGTATAAACATCCATCACGATACCGCTCTTTGCACCTGTCATAGATGCAACCTTTGCAAACTTGCCATCTGTCTTTAAGACATAGTTATGGTCATAGCCGCCGCCATTTTTTATCTGCTCATCATCTGCATGAATATCTTGTCCGATGGTTTTTTCTGTTCTAAAATCAAATGGTGTTCCTGTAACATCTCTATACTCGCCTGTCGGGATCAGAGTTGCATCAGATGGTGTAAACTGATCAGCATCAATCCATACCTTCTGCGACAAAACATCACCACTGTCATGACCATCCATGTTAAAGTAGCTGTGATTTGTCAGATTTGCAAGTGTGTCCTTATCGCTCTCCATATCATATTTAAGAGAAAGACCATTCTCATCACTTAGCGTATAGGTAACTGTAACTGTAAAGTTACCCGGATAATTCTGATCACCATCTGGACTATGAAGTGTAAAGGCAACTGAGTTTTCTCCAATCTTTGCATCCCACAGACGCTTATAGTAGCTTCCCGGGTTGCTATGAAGATTGTTAGGACCATTATTAGCCTCAAGCTTATAAGTAACTCCATTTAAAGTGTACGTTGCATTTGCAATACGGTTTGCATGACGGCCTACAACAGCGCCAAGACTTCCGTTATTCTCCAGATAAAGCTTTGGATCACCAAATCCTAATACAACATCTACCAGATTTCCATTTTTATCTGGTACAAGAAGACTCTCAATAACAGCACCGATATCAAGCAAAACTGCCTTCATTCCAGATTTGTTTGTGAGTGTGTAGGAAGAAATCTCCTTCTGATCGGCTGTATAGCCATAAAACTTTTTTTCAACAGACATTTTTATCCCCTTTCTGTCACCATTTATATTTTACGCTTATGCGTTCTTTGGTGTGATATAGCCCTTTGCAGTTAAAAGCTCTGCACTCAAAACTGCACCGCCTGCTGCACCACGCAGTGTATTGTGGGAAAGACCAACAAACTTATAGTCAAATGCAGTATCTTCTCTCAGACGGCCTAAGGAGATACCCATTCCATGCTCATAATCACGGTCTAAGTGTACCTGCGGACGGTTGTCTTCCTCCATGTAGCGGATGAACTGCTTTGGTGCGCTTGGAAGATTTAACTTCTGCGGCTCGCCGCTGAAATTGTTCCAACGATCAATGATCTCTTCATTTGTTGGTTTCTTCTTAAAGTTTACAAATACTGCTGCTGTATGACCATCCTCAACTGGTACACGGATGCACTGTGTTGTGATCAGCGGTCCCTCTGCCTTCTTGATCACTCCATCCTCAATCTTGCCCCAGATACGAAGCGGCTCCTGCTCACTCTTCTCTTCCTCACCTGCAATGTAAGGAATTACGTTGTCGATCATCTCAGGCCAATCCTTGAAGGTCTTTCCTGCTCCAGAAATTGCCTGATATGTAGTTGCAACAACAAGTGTTGGCTCAAACTCGCGCAGTGCGTGAAGTGCCGGTGTATAGCTCTGGATTGAGCAGTTTGGCTTTACTGCGATAAATCCTCTCTTGGTGCCAAGACGCTTTCTCTGATAAGGAATGATTTCTGCATGCTCTGGATTTAACTCCGGAACCATCATCGGAACATCTGGTGTCCAGCGATGTGCGCTGTTATTAGATACAACCGGAACTTCTGCCTTTGCATAAGCTTCCTCAATTGCACGGATCTCATCCTTTGACATGTCAACTGCACTAAATACAAAATCTACCTGTGCAGCAACTTCTTCTACCTGATTAACATTTAACACAACAAGCTTCTTTGCTGCCTCAGGCATCGGTGTCTTCATCTTCCAGCGTCCACCTACTGCCTCCTCATAGGTTTTTCCTGCAGATCTTGGACTTGCTGCTACTGCAACAAGCTCAAACCACGGATGGTTCTCCAAAAGTGTTACAAAACGCTGTCCTACCATTCCTGTCGCACCAAGTACGCCTACCTTTAATTTCTGCTCCATCTGTGCACCTCTCTCTGTTTTTGTTTTTCATAACTCTTTATATGTAAGGGCTATTTGCCTACATACCGTATATTACTGCTGTGTATCTGTCGGCTCAGATTCAGTTTGCTCATCATCTTTTTCTGATGACTCCTCACTGTCAACACGAGCACCGCAATTAGTACAAAATACATCCTCCTCATCAACTGCAGCACCGCACTCAGGACAAACCTTCTGTGTCGGCTGCGGTTCTGGCTCCGGCTTTGGTCTTTCTATTTTTGTTCCGCAGTTAGGACAAAACAGCACATCCTTTGAGATGGTTGCGCCGCAGCTTGGACAGGTATTCTCATTTTTTATATCCCTAATCTGCTGCTCACACTTAGCAATCTTTTCCAGCGCATCAGCAATGATCTGAAACTGATTTGCCATATCATTCTCCACATCATCCTTGTGAAGCTCATAGTATCTTTCTCCGATTGCCATGTATGTATTTTTCATCTGATTTTTTGCTTCATTTACCTGAGCATTCAAACGAGAAATGGCCTGCTGCTCTTCGAGCTTGCCCTTGATATCTTTCGTCATCTCCTGGGCTTTGTTTCCAAAATCCTTTGTTACCTTTGAAAATTGATCAAAAATAGACATCGTATCCTCCTTCAACACTTTAATTTAGTATCATAAAGTATAGCACTTGCTTTTTCTTTCGTCAATGACTCATTTTTCAAAATGGTATCATATCCTATATTGGGGGTCGTGTTCACGGGTTTTCTTATATAAAATGCACTTTTTCCGTGAAGATATATGCCCTTAAGCTTCATTAAAAGGAGGCAACTATGGAACCAATGCTTGATGTTAGCAATCTTTCCTTTGATTATCTTTCTGCATCATCTTGCTTACCTGTAATCGACAATATCTCGTTTCAGGCTTTTGAAGGCGATTTCATATCGATTGTCGGACCGTCCGGCTGCGGAAAATCAACGCTTCTTGATATTATCGCCGGTCTGATGCCGTCATCTGCCGGACAGGTTTTCTTTTTAGGCGAGCCTGTCATAAAACCAAGAAAGGAAATTGGATATATGCTACAGAGAGATCAGCTTTTTGAGTGGAGAAGCATTCTTCGCAACACACTTCTTGGTCCTGAAATACAGCATTCCTCCCATAAAGATAAAAGAAAAGCACGAAAAACTGCTTCTGAAATGCTTACTCGCTATGATCTTGGCGGCTTTTTGGGTGCAAAGCCTTCTGAATTATCCGGCGGCATGCGCCAGAGAGCTGCTCTTATTCGCACACTGATCATGGAGCCCACGCTTTTACTTCTGGATGAGCCATTTTCAGCACTTGATTACCAGACAAGACTCACTGTCTGCAATGACATTTGTGAGATTATCCGCAAGAACAAGAAAACTGCCATTTTAGTCACACACGATCTGGCAGAGGCTGTCAGTACAGGAAACAGAGTGCTTGTTTTAGGGAAGCGACCTTCAACAATTAAAATGGAGCTCGTATTTGATCCTGATTTTACTGCACTCTCACCACTCGCCCGCAGGAACCATCCATTATTCAATCCATATTTTCAAAAGCTTTGGGAGGCATTTGCCCATGAAAAATGAAGAATTGATGCGTCTGCTTGCCAGACGACAAAAAAGAAACCGCAAGCTTTTAACTGCCGGACGGTTTCTGATTGGGATTTTGTTTTTTGCCATCTGGGAGCTTTGCGCCCGATTTGGCATTATAAATGATTTTATTTTCAGCAGTCCGTCACGCGTCATACGCACAATACAAAGCTTTGCAGCCAATAATACACTGTGGCTTCATGTTTCTGTTACACTAAAAGAAACAGCACTCAGCTTTTTTATGACTATGGTCATAAGCCTTTTTACCGCTCTTTTATTCTGGCGCTTTCGCTGGATCTACAAGCTGTTTGAGCCATATCTGATTCTGTTAAACAGCCTGCCAAAATCAGCACTTGCACCACTTTTAATTGTGTGGCTTGGCAATAAGCCGCGCACCATTATTGTTGTCGCAGTTTCTCTCGCCGTATTTGGCGCAATATTAACACTTTACCACGCATTTGAATCTGTTGACCCAGAAAAGATAAAGCTAATACAAACGCTAAACGGCACAAAAATGCACATCATCACAAAGGTTTTGCTTCCCAGCACCGTGCTAGTCTTTATCAACAACATGAAGGTCAACATTGGCCTTTGTCTTGTCGGTGTGATAATAGGTGAGTTTTTAGCAGCCCGCGCAGGTCTTGGCTACCTAATAATTTATGGCAGCCAGACCTTTAAAATGGACTATGTGGTTACATCTATAGTAATTTTATGTACGGCAGCTATTGTGCTGTATGCACTTCTTACATGGGCTGAATCTGCTTACAATCGCTATTATTTAAAGAATGCCTCAGCAAACTGATCCATTGCAAGCTGACTAGAACGAGCCATAAGCTCACGGCTAGAATGCATTGCCAGAATCGGCACGCCAAGATCTACTGTCATTGCCGGAATTGAAGTACTTAAGATACTTCCAAGTGTTCCGCCGCCAACAGCATCTCCATGATTAACAAACTTTGTATGAGCGATCTTCTCTGCACGGCAGATTCCCTCTACAATTGATACTGCATTAGTATCTGTTGCATATCTCTGGTTGTAGTTCATCTTGATAACAACACCGCCCTCCATTGGAATCGGATTGGTCGGATCGTTCTTCTCTGGATGATTCGGATGCATAGCATGAGCTACATCCAGTGATGCTGTCAGGCTGTGAAGCATTACATCGATGAATGCTGTGCGGCTCTTGTCTGTATCTGGTGTATTCAGATAAATCTTCTCTAAAATGGAAGACAAGATTACTGAGCCTGCACCCTGCTTTGAGCTTGAACCACACTCTTCGTTATCAAACAATACAACAAGATTACAAATATCAGGAAGTGCCTCTGTATCCATGATTGCATTTAAGCATGACTGGCAGGATGTCAAATTATCAAGTCTTGGCGCTGATAAAAACTCATCATCAAAGCCTGTAATTGATGGCTCCTCACCATTACATAAAAACAGTTCATAATCAAGAATGCTGTCTGCCTCAATGCCAAGCTCTGCAGCGATCTTTCCAAGAAGCCATCCCTGTGTATTTTCCTTTGCTCCTATTAAAGAGACAATCGGCTCAAGATCAGTCTGAACCTTTAACTCAACACCTTTATTTACTTCTCTGTTCATATGAATTGCCAGGTTCGGGATTACGGCAACTGGCTTTTTAGAATTATACAGAATGGTCTGCGGATTAAACGGATCATCTGTTGCCACACATACACGTCCTGCAATTGTCAGCGGACGATCCAGCCATGTATTTAAGATTGGACCACCATAGCGCTCTACATTTAAAGTGATGCAGTCAGATTTCTTTCTTTCCGGATTTGGCTTAATCATAAAGCACGGATTGTCGATGTGGGATGTGATAATACGAAATCCCTTAAAGCCAGACTGCGGCACACGAAATGCAGCAAGTGAACGGTCATAAATTGACACATAATATGCCTTTCCAGGCTCAAGCGCTGCAGACTCTGCAAGTGAAATGCGCTCAAAACCTGCCTTTTCAAGCTGACTGATAGCCTCCTTCATTGTATGATACGGTGACTGGGAGTGGCGGATCAGCTCAACCAGACGATTTGTGGATTCCTGTAATTCCATAACTTTTCCTTTCTGACAGGGCTTATAAATAGCCCTGTTCTGCAACTGCAATTAATGTCGCGATGCTTCTCGTATCATACCATAAAAAAGGGAGGTTGTCACCCTCCCTTTTTCTTTGCGGCTAGTTTAAAAAAGCCCTTCGGTGTAATGGTTTCTGTTTTATTTATATCATTTTGACTTCTATATCCATTTTAATTGAACATATATAGCTCAGCAAAGATTCTACTCCAATCAAAATGATATACATTATAAACATATATTCTCCCGACAAATGCGGATAACCTGAAACGGTATTTATGTTTTCAAGACTGCTCCAATTTATCGGAGAAACATAAAACAAACCATATTTTTTAAAATTTGTAAAATATACAGCTACTGGATCCAACATAATAAAAAAGACTGCTGCTGAAATTCCTATTGTTTTTTTGCCAATTTTTAAATTTAGCAGGTACATCAGCTTACCAATGAAAACTATACTTAACCATCCAGTAATAAAAGTGTACATAAATGCGGCTAAAGGATAATAATTTTGTATTACTCGTACTGGCATTACTAGTCCCCACGTATAAACTGGAATTAAGCTTCTTTGATTTACAACAAAATCTCCTGCAATTTCTCCCCAAAGTCGATTTGTTGAAACTGTTGGAAGAACTGCTATCAGCGAAATAAGCGAAATAAACAACATATAGAGCAATGCTGCCAGCCACACGTACATGTTTTCACCCAAATACCAGCCTTTCCGCTTGCATCGTAAAATCATATATGGTTTTTGATTATTCAAAAAAGGAGCATTACAAAATAGCATAACACATCCTAAGTAGATTAATACTTTTAATAATCCATTACTATTTTCTGCCTCCGCAAAAACAATTGGAAGAACAAACGGCGTAATTGTTTTTCCTGTTGCCTGCCCATACTCAGATAATCCATGAAGATATCGAAAAATCAATATTGTTTCTATTGCCGCAATCATCCATATTCTATAATTTTTACGCCACTGTATAAAATTGCTTTCGCAAACATACCAACCTTTCTTCAAATTACCCATTTTCATACCTTCCTTTTAGTTTTTTCCATAATACAATTCCCGAAATCGCATTTAACACAAGTAATAAGCTAACAGAATATAAATAATTCCAAAATGAACTATCCGTCATTCTGAGCATTTTTGCTGCACTCGTGAGATTCCAAATATCCAACTCTTTCGGCAAAAAATCAGTAATTGATAATAATCCATAATAAACCAAAAAGGAAATTGCATGTGCTGCAAAGCGATCTGGCATATAAAATACAATCCATAAACCAAAAGAAGTAAAAAATGATGCAGATAATCCAAAAATTAATCCCATCGCTGCCAAATAAAGAATAGGACCTAGTGTTTGATAAATATCGTAGTATTCAACTATATCTTGCTGTGGATTATTACCTACTAACGGCATTAGCGGTCTTACGAAAGCCACAAAAAGCAAAATTCCACCAATCGTTGCTGTTGTTACAAGAAACATATTCGCAGCAATCTTTGAGATCACATATCGCTCTATCCTTCCTACTCGAAGTTTTTGAAACAGGAAAAAACCACTGGAGATATCTTCATAAACACTTCCTGCACACAGTAATGATAATACCGCAATCATGACTGCTTTAAAACGATCAAAATACAGCACGTATAAAACATGCTTAATACTACTAAATACGACGTTAGCATTTTCTCTAAATTCTATCGCCTGCGACAGATTTTCTGTCCACCCAAGTGCAAATAGTATTGCTACCATCATCATCACATATATTATTTTCCCATGCAGTATACCACGTTTTAGTTCCGCTTTTAATTCCTTCATATGTGTCTCCTATTAATACATGATTGATCCATCAACTGCATTAATCAAAAAATATCCATTTTCCTGATGTTTCCCATCTTCTGTATCACTATATGTGTCATACTCATTCAAATCTTTGTATAGCCATACGGATTCAGAATTTTTTCTTTTTTGAAAACCAAAGCGCCAATATGGTGAACATTGAATTCCTTCAGATGACAGTTGATCTACTACATACACCAATGAAATATCCGTAATCTGTATACTCTTTCCATCAATATTTGTCGCATTTATTTCCTTATCCAAATAATCTGCTGCCTGTGTCCTGTCAATCAAATTTTTCTTTTGTTCGCTGCAAATACGATAACGTGAAGGAATTTTCATATATAATAATCCCTTCACTGGATGATAAACCATCCACGCAATATCAAAATTTCCATTGTTTTCTAATGTTCTTCCATTTATTAGGGGATTTTTCATTATAACTAAATATGCCTCGTCCTCTTGTGTCCATGGTTTCCCACCTGTAAATACACCTGACCAAGTACCATCATATTCATCTTCTTTATTTTCATAACCAGGACCAGATACACTATCTCCTGCATTTTTATTAATTTTCTTAATACTCTGCAAATCCATTGCATATGTTCTAACGTATGTATAGGAATATCCTATTTTTTCTGCAATCTCTCTGCAATTTTTTTCTGCATCTTCAGGCTTCATTTCACTATCAATTTTATCCTGTGGAAATGATTCCCTCAACAAAATTTCCTGCCACCGAAGTGTATTGGTTGCCATCTCTGCGATTGCAGAATAGCTTCCTGATACTCCTTTTACTTCATATTCTAGCCCAAGCATATCATACTGGCGCACTCTTCTGTCCCCATCCGTCAAATAATACATGCCATATTGATTTTGACTTTGCTCAACTTCATCTAATGATTTTTCAAATATAGCATTACAAATATCAGACAATTCATATGGTTCTATTTCTAGTGCTAATATATTCACGTTGTTTTCCTGCTTATCCTGAGATTGTTTGCTTTCTTTCATACTACTTTCTTCAACACTGCTTTCGCTTGTTGTGTTGTTCGCAGATGGCGTTGTTTTTATTGCTTCGGAAGATTTGGCTTGCGTTGCTTCTCCTGTTTCTTCTAATAGCTGTTGTGCTACTGATATTCCATTTGGCATAAACTGCTGACGATCCTGACTTGTCATACGAACTGATTTGCAACCAGTCAAAATTATTCCTGTTAATATTACTGAACATATTTTATATTTGTTTCTCATACTCAAGTTCCTTTCTGCCGTGCTGAGATAAAAAACATATTTTATTCAGCACGGCAAATTTCACTTACCACTTCACATACTTATCTCTTCCCTCTTGATCTCATGTCCGACCATTTTCCCCTTATCAAAGCGAAAGATTTCATCGCAAAGCGTCCCTATATCTTCCTTACTGTGGCTTGCCAGAACAATCAGTTTTCCGTCTTCTTTTTGTTTCAAGAAAAGCTTCCACATTTCCTGTACGCCGTCATTATCCAGACCGCTTAAAGGTTCATCTAACAGCAAAATATCTGGATTTTCCATCAATGCCTGCGCCAGTCCCAGGCGTTGGCGCATACCTAGCGAATATTTTCCTACCGCCTTTTTGCTTTCTGGATCAAGACCAACAAGACGTATCGCGTCTTTTATCTGCTCATCTTTGATTTTTCCCTGAATCATAGCAAGAAGCTTCAGATTTGTGAAGCCAGAATATTCTGGCAGAAAACCTGGATTTTCGATGATAGCACCAATATTTTCCTGCATGTCGTCATTTTCTCCGACTGCTTTTCCGTTTATCAAAATTGTTCCCTGCGTTGCCTTTACAAACCCAAGGATATGCTTCATAAGCATAGTCTTTCCGGAACCATTTCTACCTACAAGTCCGTAGATTTTTCCAGACTCTAGCTTCATATTAATATTACTTAATACTTCTGCCTCTCCATAACGTTTTGTCAGATTTTTTATTTCAATTGTACTCATATGCTTATCTCACTCCAGTGAAATACGTGTGTAATTCTCACACGTTTTTTCTTCGCCTGCTTTGTTAGTATATGATACCTTCAGAACATATCCCTCTTTCTCATTATTATGATTCTGAATATATACTGGATATGCTTTCGTCTCATTTCCAAGACTCTCTGCATCGATATATTCGATATCATCCTCACCATTCGCTTCGGTCCACACTGCAATTCTTACATTGCTAATTCCTTCTTCGTTTGCAGAGCCATGGAATTTCACCCAAAAATTATCTTCTGTAATCGGGTCCACTGTAAACCAGGCAACATCACCATCACCTTCCGGCACATCACCTGTGATCCACTCAAATGAAAAGCTGACTTCCTGCTCCTCGCTTGATGGCGTCACGTTGCCGGCTTCCGAACTGCTGGCTGGCGCTTGGCTCTGAGCTGTTGACTCTGGTGCCGCCGACTCAGTTACTGCCTGATTTTGTTGTTCTGTTGTTGATGCCTGCACAGTTGTATTAGGTGTCACACTTGACGGCTGTGTATTTGCAGATGACTCCGCTGTTTTACTCGTCTGTGCTGCTGTGGATGTCGTTTGATTCTTATTTACAGTGCCCTGCAATTCACATCCCGTCATCATCATCATTGTTCCTGCCATTGCGGTAATCGCCGCTTTCTTCCATAATAATTTTCTCATTTATCTTGCTCCTTCCTAATTTATCCTGTTCTTTTAATACGAATCAGCCTACCTGCGGCGGCAGAGGAATTACAAAGCTATCTGCTGTTGTACTTTCTGTCGGCGACTCTGACTCTTTTTCTGTCATCTCTGCTGTTTCCTGTTCAGATTCACTTTCTTTTTCAGACTCTGGTTCAAACTCTGATTCAAAAGCTTGTGACTCTTTCGACTCTTTTGTAAGCACTCCTGCTTCCCCTGATGATACCCAAACTGGTTCTGCTGCCCATGTCTTTTCATCTGATGACGACAGTTTTTGAGGAAGCTGTCTTTTAGATCTGTCAAACTGAATTGAGACCATGCAACCTGATGTTGAGACAAGTGCCGCTGTCATCCCTGCCGTTGCCAACAGCTTTTTCCATACTTTTTTCATGCGTGTTTTCCTTTCCGCTCTCCCCGTTAACTGCACTTTTTTAATGTCTTTGAAATTTCAAAAGCAGCCAATTCAATAATTATTGTTTGACTATTTTTTACTTTTTCTTATGTTATCCCTATTTTATCAGCATTAGCCCTAAAATGCAATTACATTTCCTTTACATTTCTGATACATTTCTATGTATGTTTTGTTACAAAAACTTTGTTATTTAAATTATTCTGTAACATTTAATGTAACATTTTGACTTTATGTCAGAGACAGCCAGACGCATTACTTACTTAAATTTATAAATCCATTTCTTGAGTTTTTTCTTTAATCACCATCATCAATATGGCGCAAATACTCAAACTCACCGCATAGACATACACCGAAGTCAGCATGCCTTCTCCTGAATATTTCTTCAAATTTTCAATACTGCTCCAATTTACTGGTGAAAACAGCATCATCCAACTTGTCTGTTCATGATAAAAATAAATAACGACTGGATCAGCCAGGACAAGACAACTCGCTGCCAATATTCCCGGCCAGTTTTTTCCCGTTATCACATTAAATGCGTACACTAGATACCCTAACAGCATCACCGTAAGACTACTTACCACATACGAATAAAATGCAGCATTCCATACATTTGTACTAGAAATGACATTTTTCGGATATACCTTAGAATACAAAACATAATTCATCAGTTTATTCGAGGATATTTCCCATATGCTTCCCCAGCCATTCCACTCCAGACAAGGAAGCACCACGAAAAAACTACATACCGCAATGAATGCCATATAAATAAAGGATGCGATTGCAATGTATAGACATTCTCCCTTCCACCATCCTCTTCGCCCTGCTCTGTGAATTAAAAACCATTTATTATCCTTTAAAAATGGAGCGTCACAGAACAGTAAAATTCCACCAAAGAAAATCAGCACTTTTAGCAATCCATTACTGTTCATTGCATCAGCTAACAGCACCGGTAGTAAAAGTGCTGTCGAAGTCTTTCCATTTGGCAACGCATAAAGTGGTACTCCAATCAAATAACGAATAATTAAGACCATTATCACTGTACCCACTGACCAGATTCTGTAGTCCTTTTTCCAACTTAACAGATTGAGGGTCGCAATAATTGTTGCACTCTTAAATCCATCCTTCATGTTTCCTCCTCTTCATTGCCCAAAAACACAAGCACCATGGAACCATGCAAAATAAAAGCATTATTCCAATCGCATACAAATAATTCACTGCAAAGCCGTTTACGTTTAACACCTGTACGCCTGAACTTAAGTACCACACATTCACGGAAAATGGAAAGCTTCCGGTAAATGCATAAATCACATAGAATGCAACAAAAGAGGCGGCAATTCCTACATACCGATTTGGAAATATAGATACAGCAAGAATTCCAAATGATGTCACTGAGACTGCAAACAATCCAAACAAAAGTCCTACTAATATACTATAGGCAAGTGGTCCTGCAAAATTCATTGCATATGCGAAATAACCAAAGTACTGCGTCATACCATCTCCACCTACAAGCGGCATAATCGGCAAGAGTACAATCGAAAATAGTACAAAGCTTATACAGACTGCTGACACAACCCCTATTGCATTGGAAATCAGCTTTGACAGCAGATACTCTCCTGGCCTGCATCGAAACAGAATCAATCTGTCATACGAACTGTTTCGATCATCACATAATCCAAATGTATATACCGCTGAAAGCAGAACAATTACTGCTGCCTTAAAGCGATCAAATATCAGCAGTTCCATCAGCTTCTCTAAGCTTCCCATCATACGCATTTTATATTGTAATTCTATCATTACCGATTCCCATACATTTGCAATCAGTAATACTACTATTAGAGCAATAATCACAGGAAATCGCTTTGCACCGATGCAGCGATGCAAATCCATTTTCAGCAGTTTTAAGAGATGACTTTTCTTTTTCACTTTAAAAATTCCGATCCAAATATGGAATCTGTGCTGCCATTGACTGCATTCACCAGCATTTCTCCTTGCTTTTGGGAACTGCCTATAATAGTATCTTTTGCCCAGAAGAAATCTTCTGCTTCCCCCTTGCATGTGAATTTATATCGAAAACATGGTACTAACACTGATGTTTTTTCATCTAGCGCCGTCTGATCAACTATATATACAATATCAATATCCTGTACATCTGCCTCCTCTGCCTCTACCTGATATCGCTCAGTAACTTTATCGAAATACTCCATTGCCTCATCTTCCGGTAAAATCTGTACTGGTTCTTTTTTTATTAATTCAAATTCTGGGCGAGCTTCCAAATAAATTAGGCCATATTCTGGATGCCAGATCATAACAGTAACATTATCTATAATCTGTGTGCTTAATGGAAAACCGTCTACCTCGTCCAATCCTCGAAAAAGCATCAGCCATGCACCATCTTCTTCGCTCCATTCCCTATCATTTACCTCTTCATGGCCTACTTCTGTATAACCTGGTGCAACAATGTCCATATCCAACGCTTTAACACTTTCGATTCCCATAAAATATGTAGAAATCTCACTATAGGAAAAATCAAGTTCTTCCATCAGCTTCTCGCCATAATCAATCGCCTTTTTCTTATCTTTCTCATCTCCTTCTTCTGGAAATTTTGATTCCAAATAAATATCCTCATACTGCCAATTCCAGTTACTATAGCCAAACATCGGATATGCTCGATAATAGCCTGTCTTATAATACTCCACATGTTCAATCTCATCTTCAAGCGTACCTTCTTCATTATACCAGTACCTTTCATACTCTTTATCTCTTTGATAATCTTCCCCCAAAACTACAGAAGCTATTTTCTCGATATCGTATGGTTTTCGTTTTACTTCTAAAGTATAGTAAGTCTCATCATCTTCTGTAGCTGTCTCGGTTTCTTTTGCATAACTCATACTGGTCATTGCCATGCACAATGCCGTCGCTGCAATGCATATTACCCTCCTTTTCATACTTTTTCGCTCCTTGTCTTTTTATTTTGTTGCTTCTATTTATTTATATTCTATATATACCATTTCTTATATAGCTTGTCAATATTATATTTAAGATTCCTAAGTATTGACTTTTTATATATTATAGTTCATACTGAAAAAAATCAAAGATTTCATTTGCAAGATGGAGGTACATTTTGAAAAATAATGCCATTAATACGTATTTAAAGGAGCTTTCTAAGCAGCTGTGCTGCAGTGGAAAAGAGAAAAAGGAAATACTGTCATCTTTAAAAAATCGACTATCAGAATTTGAATCAGAGCATCCGGCTGCTCTTAAATATGAGGATATCGTCGAGCAATTTGGATCACCCAAGGAAGTGGCTAACAGCTTTTTAGGCGAATATAGTTCAACACAGCTGCATAATTTGGTAAAACGCAGGAAAATAAAGCACTTTTGCATTATAACTGCGTGCATATTAATCTTTGCAGCTTTGGTTATCTATTCTTTCCTCAAAATTCAACAGTTGCACTGGCTTCAGAATGGATATATTATTCAAGTAACTTATCCTGGTACGGATCCTCATCTTGATGAGCTTGATGTCACAATTTTTCAAACTTATTAACTACAAAGGAGATATTCAAAAATGTTTGCATATTTTTCCCCCTTTTTAACCTATAGTTCAAAGAAGCGCATTGCAAAAAACGCATCAATTCAACAATATTATAAAGAGCTTTCTTCTTTGCTTTGCTGTGACAATAAAAGCAAGAAAAAATTCCTTCATGATTTTATTTTTCAAATAGATGAATTTGCAAGTGAACATGATAAAGAAACAATTTCTTATAAAATGCTTTCTGATAGATTTGGCTCTCCAACGGAAATTGCAAATGCTTTTTTAGCTGAAACAAATTCCTTGCAATTGCAAAATCTAATTATCCATCATTCACGTAGAAAAAAACGCATTTTAATTTTGCTTTTGATTGTTTTTCTGTTTCTAGTATTACATCAAATGTACAAGATTTATCAAAGCTCTCTTACAAAACATGATTATATTATAGAAACAGCATATCCTGGTGGATCTGCTCCAGCCCTTGAAGAACTTGGTATTACCAATTATCGAACATATTAACAAAGGAGCAAGATTTCATTTGCAAGATGGAGGTACATTTTGAAAAATAATGCCATTAATACGTATTTAAAGGAGCTTTCTAAGCAGCTGTGCTGCAGTGGAAAAGAGAAAAAGGAAATACTGTCATCTTTAAAAAATCGACTATCAGAATTTGAATCAGAGCATCCGGCTGCTCTTAAATATGAGGATATCGTCGAGCAATTTGGATCACCCAAGGAAGTGGCTAACAGCTTTTTAGGCGAATATAGTTCAACACAGCTGCATAATTTGGTAAAACGCAGGAAAATAAAGCACTTTTGCATTATAACTGCGTGCATATTAATCTTTGCAGCTTTGCTTATCTATTCGATCCGCAGGATTTATCAATTTTATTGGTTTCAGGATGGGTATGTTGTTGAAACTATTTATAGTGGAACTTTAGATGACAATTTTAGTATTTTTGAATCTGGGGAATATGAAGAATATTAAATTAAAGGATAATACGGCAATATTTCGTGATTACTACCACTATATAAATCTTAACTCTTGACTTTTATTATCTTTTCATTCATAATAAATGCTTAGTATGATGTTGGGGTTAAAAGGTGCTTTGCACTCCCGCAATCTTTAAAAAAGTTGTCGAAGGGAGGGACACATGGCAATAGAAATGTTTAAACGAGGGTCTGTTGAGATGCTTGCCCTCCTTATTTTAAATGAAGATGATGCTCACGGCTACCGTATTGTTCAGGAAATTAAGGACAGAAGCGATGGCCGCCTGATCATCAAGGAAGGCTCTCTTTACCCAATTTTGTATAAGTTATCTGACGAGGGCTATATTATTTCTCAGGAAGATATTTCCGAGACTAAGCTTGGGCGTAAGCGTATTCGCGTTATTTATTCTATCACACCTAAAGGACGAGAACATCTGATTCAGCTTAAGGAAGAATACGATATCGTACATGACAGCATTCGCTGCATTTTTGAAAGGAGCAAAAGTCTTTAATTATGAATACCGCTATCGAACAATATATTCATGAGCTGTCTGATTTACTTTGCTGCGATAAAACGACAAAACAACAATTTCTTTCTAAATTTCAACAGACATTAGAGGATTTTGAGGCTGAACAGGAAATTTTGCCGATTTCTTACTCGGATTTAGTTTCCGAATTTGATACTCCCAGGGCAACAGCTGATGCATTTCTTTCTCAGCTTGATATTTCCCATGTGCAGCCTGCAATGCGAACAACCAATAAAAAGAAAATATTTTGGGCTTCACTATGTATCATAGCCATATTATTCTTAGTCGGTTTGTCCCTTTATCGTGTATACTTAAATAAGCTGGCTGACGAGGGCTATTTTGAACCGCCCGTGTACCATCTCACTCCAGCAGAAGCTCGAACCTTTGATCCTGACGAATATTTTAACGATAGATAAGGTTCACTGTTAAAGTTCACGGATACCAATATTTACAGCCAAGCCCGAAGGTGAATGGATTTCACGAGCCGGACACTTGAAGCAGGTCTTTCAAAGTAATGTATAATAAGAAAGAACATAAAAGGAACCTGCTGAGTTTGGTCCGGCGACGAAACCATTACACCGAAGGGCTTTCGTAACATGGTGCGTGAACAGCAACCTTATCTGTGAACTTTCATTTTTCTCTTGACAAAACCCTCTGCCTCTGGTATCATAATATAGTACGGTTCAAAGCGCTTCCGTGGCTCAGTTGGTAGAGCGATTGATTCGTAATCAATAGATCACGGGTTCGAGTCCCGTCGGGAGCTTTCCAGTACAAAAGAGTGTCCGTCATCGGATGCTCTTTTTTTGTTTATTTGTAACTATTCAGAGCCATGCAAAATTGCTTTCTATGAATGCTTGCATTCAGACAGAATAGTTACGTTTATTTTTCAAACGCAAATGAGTTAAATTCTTGGAGGTACATGATGCTTGCTTTTACACTCTCTTCTTTAAAAGATGCCACATCCCATTTGTTTACACAGCCATCTTTTGATGACTTTGATGTGCTGTCTGTTACTATTGTCAGCTATATCACTTTTTCTATGGACGGTCATTTAAATGCCGCTTTTTTTGAGGATGCTGATACGCAGCCTGACAAACTTTGTTCCTGGCAGCGTCTTCGCCCTGTCTGTTTTTCGATAATTAAGGGTAAGCAGCCTCCTGTTTCCTTTCAGATCACATTCTTTCTTGAAAAAGACAAGGCTTCTAACCTTTTTAATGATTCGATGCTTGCCAATAATCAGGACATTGATGGCTTTACGCTTCATCTTTCCTATAGAAATCACACTCTTTCATTATCGACTGGCACTGTATTTTCCCGTTTTTCCCTTGACCGTGACAGTGAACGACTGTGGGATCACTACGTTGCTGCTTGGATCAAGCAAAAGCAGCTTGATTTTGAGGAGGCTTAATTATGCAGTCAGCACTCAATTCTAGTGAGTGCTAAAATTTTTATAAAATTGTGCCTTTTCTAGCAGAATTGTCATCTTTTCGTGTTGACAAATCATGTTCATAGCTGTAAAATACGAATTGCAGCAAGAAAATAGCAATCAGGCAGCGACAGTGCTAATAATGTTCGATGTCATGATTCTAAATTGGCTATGAAAGTCGCGTCGTCAAATTTTTACGCTTGCTGTGAAAACGACAGACGCAGAAACGAGGATGTTATGAATAAAGAAGGCAGTTTATCAATTAACAGTGAAAACATATTTCCTATCATTAAGAAGTGGCTGTATTCTGACCACGATATATTCTTCCGTGAGCTTGTCAGCAATGGCTGCGATGCGGTTACAAAGTTAAAGAAGCTTGACATGATCGGTGAGTACACCATTCCGGAAGGCAAGGAGCTTTGCGTAAAGGTTACTGCTGATGCAGAGACTAAGACCATCACCTTTACTGATAATGGTATCGGTATGGATGCAAATGAGATTGATCAGTATATAAATCAGATCGCTTTCTCTGGTGCACGCGATTTCCTTGACAAGTATAAGGATAAGACAAATGATGATCAGATTATTGGTCACTTTGGTCTTGGCTTTTACTCAGCATTTATGGTTGCTGACCGTGTAACGATTGATTCTCTTTCTTATAAGGAAGGAGCTAAGGCTGTTCATTGGGAGTCTGATGAGGGTACTTCTTTCGAGATGACTGACAGCGCTAAAACTGAGATCGGTACTACTATCACTCTTTACTTAAATGAGGACAGCTACGAGTTCTGCAATGAATATCGTGCAAAGGAAATCCTTGACAAGTACTGTTCTTTCATGCCTATCCCGATTTATTTTGAGGCAATCAAGACTGCTGAGGAGCAGGCAAGAATCGATGAGGCCGAAAAGAAGGCTAAGGAAGAAGAAGAAAAGAGAAAGGCTGAGGAAGCTGCAAAGAAGGCTGCTGACGGTGAAGCTGTTGAGGCTGAAACTGAAGCTGAGCCGGTCGAAAAAGCACCTGAGGCTCCTAAGCCAATCAATGAGACTACTCCGCTTTGGGCAAAGCATCCAAATGAGTGTACCGATGAGGAGTATAAGGAGTTTTATCACAGAGTATTCCATGATTACAAGGAGCCGCTGTTCTGGATCCATCTGAACATGGATTATCCGTTTAACTTAAAGGGTATTTTGTACTTCCCGAAGATTAACACTGAGTATGATTCCATCGAGGGTACAATTAAGCTGTACAACAATCAGGTATTTGTTGCCGATAATATTAAGGAAGTAATCCCTGAGTTCTTGATGCTGTTAAAGGGTGTTATTGACTGTCCTGATCTTCCGCTTAATGTTTCACGTTCCGCTCTGCAGAATGACGGCTTTGTTAAGAAGATTTCAGATTATATCACAAAGAAGGTTGCTGACCGTCTGACTGGTATGTGCAAGACAAAGCGTGAGGATTATGAGAAGTTCTGGGATGACATCAATCCATTTATCAAGTTTGGTGTTTTAAAGGATGAGAAATTCGCTGAGAAGATGAATGATTATATCATCTTTAAGGATTTGAATGGCAAGTATCTGACTCTCCCGGATATCTTAAAGGAGAATGAGGAGAAGCATAAGAATCAGGTCTTCTATGTAACTGATGAAAAGGAGCAAAGCCAGTATATTGAGATGTTTAAAAAGGAAGGCATCAATGCCGTTCTCTTAAAGCATAACATTGACGCTCCATTTATCACAAGATTAGAGCAGAAGAATCCTGATGTTAAGTTTGTACGCATTGACTCTGATCTGACTGATTCCTTTAAGGAGGAAACATCTGATGAGGAGAAGGAAACCTTGAAGAAGGACAGCGAGTCTTTGACTGCACTCTTCCACAAGGCATTAAATAATGATAAGCTGACTGTTAAGGCTGAAAAGTTAAAGGATGCTTCTATGGCTTGTGTTATGACACTTTCTGAGGAAGGAAGAAGAATGCAGGAGATGATGAAGATGTATGGCATGTCTGGTGTGGACTTTGGTACACCAGATGAAACACTTGTCTTAAATCTTACACATCCGCTTGTTCAGTATGTTCTGGCTCACGCTGAGGATGAGTCTGTTACAAAGTACTGCGAGCAGCTGTATGATCTTGCCGCTCTTGCTCACGGCACACTCTCTCCGGATCGTATGTCTAAGTTTATCACACGTTCCAATGAGATTATGATGGAAATTGCAAAATAAAATAAAAAATAAGACAGCCCAAAAGGCTGTCTTATTTTTTTCTTTTTGATTACGCAAGGAAATCACGGATTCTCTTGCTTCTTACTGGGTTACGAAGCTTTCTTAAAGCCTTTGCCTCGATCTGACGGATACGCTCTCTTGTTACGTTGAACTCCTTGCCGACTTCCTCAAGTGTTCTCGGATGGCCGTCCCGTAAGCCAAAACGAAGCTCGATTACCTGACGCTCTCTCTCCTTAAGATCTCCGAGCAAGGCATCGATATGATCGCGCAGCATAACGGATTCTACATTTCCTTCCGGTGTGACTGTATTGACATCGGCAACGAAATCACCAAGGTTGGAATCATCTTCCTCACCGATTGGTGTTTCAAGGGATGCTGGCTCTCTTGCAATCTGCATGATCTCCATAACCTTATCCTCTGACATATCAAGTGCCTTAGCTAGCTCAGCAACGCTTGGCTCATAGCCTAACTCCAGCGTCAGCTTACGCTGCATCTTTGACATCTTGTTAATTGTCTCAACCATATGAACAGGAACACGGATGGTTCTTGCCTGATCAGCAAGTGCTCTTGTGACAGACTGGCGAATCCACCATGTCGCATAGGTACTAAGCTTATATCCCTTGGTATAGTCAAACTTCTCTACACCCTTGATAAGTCCTAGATTTCCTTCCTGAACAAGATCCAGAAAGCTCATGCCACGTCCGGTGTAACGCTTTGCAATACTGACTACAAGACGAAGGTTTGCCTCGATCAGACGCTCTTTTGCGGACTCATCGCCCTGAGCTTTTCTCTTTGCAAGCTCCATCTCCTCATCCGCTGTAAGAAGCGGTACTGTACCGATCTCCTTTAAATACATACGAACAGGATCCTCTGTTCCTACACCCTCAAGCAAATCAATTGCGTCAAGATCAACATCTTCCTCATCATCGGAAAAATCTATATCTTTATCAAAATCATCTGCTGCCATATCTTCTGTTGCGGCACGCAGAACATCAATCTTCTTGCGTTCCAGATATGTGTATACAAATTCCAGTTCTTCTGGTGTCAGGGTTTCACCGGCAAAAAAATCATTTACATCATTGAAATCCAGCGTCTTATTCTTGCTAAGGCCAATTTCAACTAACTTTGTCAAACGTTCCTTTAATACTTCTTTTTCCATGTGCATTGTCCTTTCTGTAAACAATTCTCACACTGTTTCTATGTATGCCCAGGTACGCCTTTCTTTTATTCACGCCATTGGCTTCCTGTTGAAGCATCAAACAGCCACTTGCGCAATACCTTAGCAACTTTATATTATACAGGAAGTCCCCTCATTTGTAAAGAGTTTTTTGAATTTTATTTACTTTTCTTGTGGAATCGTTTCGGCTGGCACTGCAATCTTCATTGCCTGCGGCATTGCCTGAATATGAACCTTCTTGTGGCTTCCGCCATATTCTCCGTCAAGCACCCAGTCAATATCACTGTCGCTTTCAACTATCAGATCTGAAATCTCATAATTTGCTATAAACTTTGAGTTTGGATTCTTTGTTACTAGATCTGCCAGCATAACAGAAAAATCTACTGCATTATCTGGCCTGTAAACGATCATAAGATTTAGCTTGCCATCGTCAAGCTCTACATTTTGTCCGCTTATGTTCTTCATACCGCCTACGCTGAAGGAATTGTAGACCATTGCATAAATGCACTCACCTGCAATTTCCTCGTCGCCAAATGAAAAGCGCACCTGATATGGTTTTAGGTTTCCGACCTGACGTATTCCTTCTAATATATAAGCGTTATGGCCTAGCGCATTTTTCGTTTTCTGCGGTGTGTTCCAGGAAACCTCTGTAAATGCACCAAATGCCGCTACATAGACGAAGTAGCTGTTTTCCTGAAATTTACCTACATCGACAGCACGGAACTTTTCCTCTGCAATCACATTTGCACAGCGCTTCATCTGTGACGGAAGGCCGAGGCTGTACGCATAGTCGTTAGTGGAGCCTGCCGGAATGTAGCCAATCTTTGGACGTCTTTTTTCGTCAATAGTCATCACACCATCAAGCACCTCGCTTAATGTGCCGTCTCCGCCGCTGCAGACTACAAGATCATAGGAAGCACCCAATTCCTTTGCAAGTCTTGTCGCATCTGCCCGCTCTTGTGTCGAGTATACAACAGTCTCGTATCCAGCCTTATTGAATGTATCAATAATATCTGCCAGGTGATTTCGAATCAGTCCTTTTCCAGAATGTAAGTTGTAAATAAATAGTAGTCTTTTCATAGAATACCTGCCTTTCCTGCATCATCTGGAGTACAAAAATGCCAGTTCTTTTTTGGCATCTTTGTCTGCCGGATACTGCTCTAAATAACTCATCAGTTTTTCAATTGCCGTATCGTAGTTCCCCATTTTTTCATAGCAGATGCTTTCATTCCATAAAAAATCTGCCATCTGGCTCTCATCTGCCAGCTGCATCCCTTTTTGAATCATAATCAGCGCATCCTGATATTCTCCCTGACGAACAAGGCACGATGAAAGCTGATTGTAAAGCCCGGCATCCTGTGGATCGTGCTTTATCTGTTCCTGATAAAGATTTATGGCCTCCTCACTTTTTCCCTGAAGTTCATAACAATAGCCAAGATAATACCCTGCCTGTGCATATCCTTTGTTGTAAGATTCCTCAAATGCAGAAAATGCCTCATCTGTCTGCTCTAGCTCTAAATAAATACGCCCGCGGTAGCACCAGTCCTTTGCCTCGTAGGGAATGACCTCTAATGCTGCATTAAGCACGACCTGGCGCGCATCTTGTGCTTCTGCCTTTTTTAATGCATCTGCCATCGTCAGATATCCCTCGTAGTTGCGGTTATCTATATCAAGACACTCCTGATAGCAGTGAAGTGCCTGATCTACATCATCCATTAAAAGATATACATTTCCTGTCAGCTGATATATGTCACGCAGACGATAGCCTGCCTCAATGAGCTCATTGTAATCCTCAAGTGATCCCTCATAGTCGCCAAGCTTCATTTTTGCTTCTGCGCGATATCCAACCACATCAAGGCGACAGGAGCTGTCGAGTGACCCGGCAGCTTCTATCGCCTGCTGAAAGCTTTCTATTGCTTTTTCATATTCTTCTAATCCATTGTAGGCAAGTCCCATTCCTCTATAGCTATAGAAAGAACTGCCGCCTAGGTTAATGGCTTGTGTGAAGCTTTCGATTGCTTCCTCATAATACCCCTGAGCGCAGTAGGCCTGACCCAAATTACAATAGTAGGCATCCTCTGACGGCTCCTGCGTTATTGCCTGCTTAAATAAATACACGGCATTTTGATAGTCCCCGTTTTGATATGCCTCTAGTCCCTTTTTGTTGCTGTTTGAACCTGCGGGGGCACAGGCGCTGATAGCAACTGCCATCAGTGTCAATGCCCCCGCAAGTATTATATTTTTTTTTCGCATAAATTATATTCTTTCAGTTTTATCGTTGTGAAAACAAAATTTTGGTTCTATTTTCATACACTATTTTATCCCTTTATTGGATTGATTTCAACCCTATATTGAAAAAATATAACACTAATTATAATGTTTCGATAAAACGAAGGAATCCTTCTCTTCCGCTTTCTGTGCGCTTATAGACACCTGCATCTTCTAGAACCTGTGCGAATACTTTTCCTACCTCGTCCTGCAAAATTGCATCGATGTTGGATTCATCTATCTTGTCGTAGGAAGCCATAAATTCTTCTGCCCAATCAGCGTGCTTTGCAAGGACTTCATCCTCACGAAGATTCTTTCCTGCAAGAATAGCCTCTCTTAGTGCTGACAGCTCGCCTTTTAGACGTGACGGCAGTACGGCAAGACCCATAACTTCGATAAGACCGATATTTTCTCTCTTGATATGATGCAGCTTTTCGTGCGGATGGTAAACGCCAAGCGGATGCTCTGGTGTTGTGATGTTGTTTCTAAGCACAAGATCAAGCTCGAAGATACCGTCTTTCTTTCTTGCAATTGGCGTGATTGTGTTATGTGGCTCTCCATCTGTCTCAGCAAAGATAAAGCTTTCCTCATCGGTGTAGCCTCTCCATGCTTTTAAGATATGATCAGCCAGATCAATCAGACGCTCTCTGTCGTTATGGCGAATACGGATAACTGACATAGGCCACTTAACAATACCTGCCTCTACATCCTCGTAACCTGGGATTGTTACTGGTGTCTCAATTGGAGCCTTTGCCATTGCAAACTCGTAGTGACCGCCCTGGAAATGATCATGTGTCAGAATAGAACCGCCTACGATTGGAAGATCAGCATTTGATCCAAGGAAGTAATGCGGGAACTGGCCGACAAAATCAAACAACTTTACAAATGTGCTGCGGTCAATCTTCATCGGTGAATGCTCTCCGCAAAATACGATACAATGCTCATTATAGTACACGTATGGAGAATACTGGAAGCCCCACTGAGACTGATTGATTGTAATCGGGATGATTCTGTGGTTCTGTCTTGCCGGATGGTTAACACGTCCTGCATAGCCTTCGTTCTGAATGCAAAGCAGACATTTTGGATAGCCGCTCTGCTTCTGTGTACGTGCTGCTGCAATCGCCTTTGGATCCTTCTCTGGCTTTGACAGATTGATTGTAATATCAAGATCGCCATATTCAGTGGTGGTCATCCACTTCATATCCTTGCATACACGATAGCGGCGGATATAATTTGAATCCTGACTCAGCTTGTAGAAATATTCGGTTGCCTTCTCTGGGCTTTCCTTATATTCCTTCCAAAATGCCTCTCTTACCTGTGACGGTCTTGGCATAAGCGCATTCATCAGCTTTGTGTCAAACAAATCACGGTACACTACGCTGTCCTGTGTCAGTCCACGACTGCATGCATCTGCAAGCAGCACATCTAAAATTTCCTCTAACGGTGCTGCTGTCGTTTCTACCGGTTCCTCATAATCATCAAGCTGCATGATTTCAAGCAGCTGATTTGTTGTATAAATGCGCTCACACTCAGGTGTCAGTCCTGTATCAATTCCATACTGAACGAGTGCTGCGATTGCCTCATATACTGTCATCACTCTACCATGCCTTTCTAAAAAGTCTTTTTTCTAAGTTAAGTAATACTTACGAATTGCTCCGTTGCTTTTCGCCCCTGGTATTACATCTTATGTGCGCCGTCACCTACAGTTACTACGTAGAAGTCTGCTGCATAGCCGATCTTATCCTTATATACATTTCCTACGTTCTCGATGAAGGCATCAATCTTGTCATCTTCTACGATACTTACGGTACAGCCGCCAAAGCCTGCTCCTGTCATTCTGGAACCGATTACACCTGGCTGCTCCCATGCAGTCTCAGCTAAGGTATCAAGCTCAATTCCTGTTACCTCGTAGTCATCACGCAGTGATACATGAGATTCGTTCATGAGCTTTCCAAACAGTGCGATATCGTTATTCTTAAGTGCCTCTACTGCACGGATAGTTCTCTGATTCTCATATACAGCATGCTTTGCTCTTTTTCTGTTTACCGGATCAGTGATTGTATCTGCAATGGCATCAAACTCTTCCTCTGTAAGCTCACCAAGGCTGTTGATTGGCTTTACTGCCTGAAGCTGTGCAAGTGCTGTCTCACACTGACTTCTTCTTTCATTATACTTGGAATCTGCAAGTCCTCTCTTCTTGTTGCTGCATGCAATTACAATCTTTGCACCTGTAAGCTCAAGCGGTGCATATGTGTAGGAAAGATCTGCTGTGTCAAGGAAGATTGCATGACCTGCTTTTCCCATTGCGATAGCAAACTGATCCATGATACCACAGTTTACACCGTTGAATTTGTTCTCTGAGAACTGGCAGATCTTGCTGACTTCAACCATATCAACATTAAATCCAAACTGATCATTTAAAATAACAGCTGTTGCAACTTCGATAGATGCTGAGGAGGAAAGACCAGAACCATTCGGAATATTTCCATAATATAAAATATCAAGACCGCTATCAATGGTATAACCCTTCTGTGTATATGCCCACATAACACCCTTCGGGTAATTGCACCAGTTATCTGCCAAAACATTTGTAAACTCCTGTGCCGGTCCCTCTACTGCTAGCATTCCAAATCTGGTAAAATTCAGGGAGTAAAAACGCATCTTGCCGCAGTCGTTCTTTCTTGCCAGAGCGTAAGTACCAATGCTGAGTGCGCATGGGAATACATGACCGCCGTTATAATCGGTATGCTCTCCAATCAGATTAACACGTCCTGGTGCAAAATAAAACTCAGGCTCTCTTCCTTCTCCAAAAATCTTTACAAATTCTTCTCTCATTTTAGTCTGCATAATTGTAATCTCCTTATCTGCTTATATCCGCTTCACTATCAGGTATTTCCCTGATGCTGAATTAAGCATATCACGAAATATGTCTGCTGTAAATAAAATAACTTTGCAATTATTATAAATATATTGAGATTTACCTTTTGTTTTCAAAAAAGAACCCCGCCGAAACGGGATTCTCTTTTTTCGTCTTTTATCACAAACTAATTTGTAAATCAGTCTACTTTTTTTACATCAAATGATGATGCAACACACTCTCTTGCCTCTTCAAGTGTCTTAAAGCTGCCATCCTTTAACATTTGAACCATAAGATTGCCAAGTGCTGTACCTTCTACTGGTCCTGCGTAAACTTCTTTTCCTGTAAAGGTTTTGATTTTCTGATTTAAGAACATATCCTGGCAGCCGCCGCCTACAACATGGATTCTTGTAAACTTGCGTCCAGACATTTCTTCAAGCTCTGCAACAGTATCCTTATAGCTTTGAGCAAGTGAATTGTAGATAACTACCATAACCTCACCCATAGACTGCGGAATCTTCTGGCCTGTTCTCTCACAGTAATAGCGTACTGCATCTGTCATGCTCTTTGGTGCAAGGAAGCTGCTATCATTGCAATTTACGATTGACGGGAAGCCATCTGCCTCTTTTGCCATTGCAATCAGCTCTGGGAACGTGTAAGTCTTATTGTCTGTATTCATTTCCTTGCGGACATTCTGCAGCATCCACAGACCCATGATATTCTTTAAATAACGGAAACGATAATCATAACCGCCTTCGTTTGTAAAGTTATACTTCATGCTCTTTAAGCTGCACTCTGCATACTTTCTCTCAATTCCCATAAGTGACCATGTACCTGAGCTTAAATAGATAAAGTCATCATCGTTTGCCGGAACTGCCAAAACAGCGGAGCCTGTATCGTGTGTTGCCGGAAGAATTACTTCTGTCTGGCATCCGCACTTTTTTGCAATCTCTGGCTTTAACATACCAACGCTTGTCTTTGGCATATGAAGCTTTCCAAAGATCTTAGATGGAATGCCGATTCTGTCAAGCAGCTCGTAGTCCCAATCCTTTGTAACGGCATTTACAAGCTGTCCTGTCGTTGCATTGGTGTACTCGTTCATCATCACTCCGGTAAGCAGGTAGTTAAAATACTCTGGAACCATCAGATAATGTTCTGCATTCTTGATATACTCTGGATGCTCATTCTTAATTGCAAGAAGCTGATAGATAGAATTATACAGCTGCTTCTGGATTCCTGTGCGCTCATACAGCTCCTCTGGGGAGATCATTGTCTCTAAGAGTTTATCCATATCATCTGTACGGCTGTCACGATATGCAATTGTATCTCCAAGAATCTGATTATTCTTATCAAGAAGAACAAAGTCAACACCCCATGTATCGATACCCATAGATGATGGTGCCTTGCCTGCCTTTGCACAGGCTGCAATTCCGTTTACAATTTCCTCAAACAGTCTGTCTAACTCCCAACACAGATGACCATCTCTTGTTACATTTCCATTTGTAAAACGGTACATTTCCTCAAGAACGATCTTTCCATCCTCAAGATGTGCCAAAATATGTCTTCCACTTGATGCACCGATATCAACTGCTAAATAATATTTCATGATTCATATCTCCTTTTTATATTTATTCAAAGCTTGCTGCAATGTTGCTTTGTGCCTTCGGACGGCGTCCTCTGCGCGCTGGCTTTTTTGGTTCCGTTGCTTCCTCAGCTAGCTTCTCCTGCACTGGCTTTTCCTTTACTTGCTTCTCCTTTGCCGTTTTTTCCTTTACTGGCTTTTCCTCAGCTGGCGCTGCCTCTTTTTTAGCTCTTGTACTTCTTGTAATTGGCTTTCTGGCTGGCTTTGCCGGCTTTTCTTCTGCTGGCTTTTCTTCTAGCTTTTCTTCTGCTGCTAAAGCTTCTTTTTCTGTTTTCTTCTTTGAAGTTTTAGCTGTTCTTGTCTTCTTTGGCTTTACTTCATTTTCTGATGCTTCTTCCTGCTTTGGTGCTTTTTTCGTTTTTGCAGGTGCCTTTTTCTTTACTGGCTTTGTCTTAGTTTCTTCTACATGATGAATGGTCATTCCGCTTTCCACTACAGTAATAGTTGAAGCTGACACTGCCGCAGCAATCTTCTTTTGAAGATCTTCCTCGCTGCTATCCTTATACTGCGCATCTGCCTTTTCAAGCTCCTTTCTGACAGAATCTGGAAGCTGTGCAGGTGGCATTACAGAAATTGGCTTATGCTGCTGAACTGGATAAATTATTGTATCAGATGCAAAATTTTCTGGTTCTTTATTTTCTTTTTGCTGTTCTTGTTCATGTACTGGCTCTTCTGTTGGTTCTTTCTCTGCAGATTTTTCCTGTACTGGCTCTGTTTCCTGTACCGGTTCTGTCTCCTGTACTAATTCTTTTGCAGGCTCTTCCTGTACTGACTCTGTTTCCTGTACTGGTTCTTCTGTAGGTTCTTCCTGTACTTCTTCCTCTGCAGGTGCTTCTTCTATTTCTTGTTCAGCCACTTCATCTGTTTCTTCTGGCTCTTCTTCCTGCATCATTTCTTCTGCTTCACTGCTTTCTTTGTCATTAACAGCCTCTGCTGCTTCTTTTACATCTTCATTTACAGCGCCTTCTACAGCTTCTTTTGTTTCTGGTGAAGAGTCTTCTTCTGACTCTTCTAAGTCACTGTCACCCTGAGCCTCAAGCTCTTCGCTCATTGCTGCGAGTTCTTCTTCCATTGCACGTGCTCGCTCTTTTGCAGTTGCATTTTTAAAGCGGTTCTGTCTTGCATTGCCATCTGCGATTGTCGCAAAGCAGTATACATATCCGTCAAAGCGGAATGTTCTCTTCCAAAAATCTACTACGTGCTTAAATCCGTTGTCCTTACTGATAATATAGAAATAGGAATCTTTTGCCTCATGAATCAGATAGCCCAGATACGTGGATAGCTGAAAATCAAGTGCATTTTTTCCACCGCACAGAATTTTGTACTTTGATACCTGTGCCTTTGAATTAAAAATCATATCCATTGCTTCAAAAGTAATGGTGTCTGCATTGTGACTATAAAAAATCACAACGCGGTCTTCTTCGCTAAGCTGCGCAATTCCTTTAATACCTTCTGATTTGACATTTTCATAGTCAATAAGATATGTTGCCATAAAAGGTTTCTCCTTTAGCATTTATAGAGTCCGTGGTTAACCACTTCTTTCATCATATCATACAAAGAAGTCGCTTTGCAATAACATTTTTCCTATATATAATGCAATTTTTACTTTTTTCTAAAAAATGGAGATAATCTTCTATAAAAATAGTAAATATAATTTCATTTTCTTCTAAAAAAAGAGAACACATTTCTGTGCTCTCTTTTCTCTTATTTCTGTGGTTTATAGTATAATGTTCTCATTGCATTTAAGATGGCTATAACTGCAACACCTACATCAGCAAATACGGCTGCCCACATATTTGCAAATCCTGCTGCTACAAGTGCAAGAATAATAACTTTGACTGCAATTGCAAATACAATGTTCTGGTTGCAGATCTGAACTGTTCTTCTTCCTATCTGAATTACATCGGCAAGCTTTGACGGCTGATCTTCCATGATTACAATATCTGCTGCCTCGACTGCTGCATCAGATCCAAGTCCGCCCATGGCTATTCCAACGTCAGCTCTTGCAAGAACTGGTGCATCGTTGATGCCGTCTCCTACGAAGCAAACCATTCTGCCTTTTGTCTTTTTATTGCAGTAATCATTGACATAGCTTACCTTATCTGCCGGAAGCAGATCGGTGTGCACTTCATCAAGATCAAGCAGCTTTGCTGTATACTCACCTATGGCTTTTCTGTCTCCTGTCAGCATAACTGTTTTCTTTACGCCGACATGATGCAGGCGGCTGATTGCCTCTTTTGCATCCTCTTTTACTTCATCGGAAATTAAAAGATAGCCGCTGTATACGCCGTCTACTGCTGTATATACAACAGTTGCCGCTTCATCTGGTGTCGGAACTGTCAAGCCAAGCTCTGCCATAAGGCTCTGATTTCCAGCATGGATTACATGACCACCGGCAGTTACCTTTAAGCCTTTTCCTGCAATCTCCTGTGCATCCTCTACCTTTGCCAGCTCTTTGCCATTTTTTTCCTTCCATGCAGATAATACAGACAATGCGATTGGATGACTGGAATACTGCTCTGCTGTAGCTGTGTTTAAAAGAAGTGATGACTCGCTGCTTCCCTCTACCGGGGCAAGCTTTGTCACACGAAATGTTCCCTTTGTCAGCGTACCTGTCTTATCAAATACCATAGTTTCTGCTTTTGATACAGCCTCTAGGTAATTGCTTCCCTTTACTAACACACCATTCTTACTTGCACAGCCAATGCCTCCAAAGAAGCTAAGCGGTACTGAGATAACAAGTGCACATGGACAGGAACAAACTAAGAATGACAATGCACGATAAATCCACTCTGCAAACGGATGACCTGGCAGGAAAATCGGAACGATCAAACCAATAAATGCTGCCAGCCCGACAACAATCGGCGTATAATATCGTGCAAACTTGGTGATAAAGTTTTCTACCTTTGCTTTCTGGCTGCTTGCATTTTCAACAAGATCAAGGATTCTTGCTACAGTTGACTCGCCGTATTCCTTTGTGGTGCGAATCTTTAAGATATTCGTCAGATTGATACAGCCGCTGATGATCTCATCGCCAACAGATACCTTTCTTGGAACGGCCTCTCCTGTAAGAGCCTTTGTATCCTCCATGCTGCTTCCCTCTAACACAATACCATCAAGAGGAATACGCTCACCTGGCTTTACAATGATCGTCTCACCTACTGCAACTTCGTCTGGAAATACCTCTTCCTCAACGCCATCACGAAGAACAACTGCACTGTCAGGTCTGATATCCATTAATGATGCAACTGATTTTCTGGACTGATTTACAGCGTATGACTGGAACAACTCTCCTACCTGATAAAACAGCATAACAGCTATTCCTTCTGTATACTCCTGCAGCGCAAATGCACCAATTGTTGCAATTGCCATCAGAAAGTTTTCATCAAACACCTGACCCTTTGTGATATTCTTTCCTGCCTTCGCTAGCACATCATAGCCAACGATTAAATAGCCAGGAATGAAAAATATAAGCTTATAAAGCTCTGGAATCGGAAGAATGACTCCGACAATCAACAGCACAAAGGCTACCACAATCTTGTAAAACTGCTTTTTTTGCTTTTTTGTCATCTTCTTTAACATAACTAAACCACTTCTTTCACTTTTTGTGTGCTTACAGAACTACTCTGCAGTCTGGCTCTACCTTTGCAATGCACTTTACTGCTGCCTGCAGTATTTCATCAAACTGGCTGTCCTCAGCATCTAAAATCATCTTCTGTGTCATGAAGTTTACAGAAACTCTCTTTACACCAGGAAGCTTCTTGATTGCCTCCTCCATCTTTGCAGCGCAGTTTGCGCAGTCTAAATCCTCTAACTCGAATGTCTTTCTCATAATGTTTGCCATCCTTTCTTTTTTTGTTTTGGCGTATTGTTTCGCTCTCTTTCAATTAAACGGTTGTTTAATCGTTGATTTAACTATACCTTTTTTTGCGCCATATGTCAAGGGCTATTATTGAATTTTTTTCGCAATTATATCGTGAAATCCATTACACCTTAGGGCTAATTTAAGCAAAGTAAACTATAACACATTTATTTGTATATTTTCATAATCTGATAAAAAGGGGTAAAAGAGGAGCTATGCGGATGGAGAAAAGGGCTGCTATTTACTGCCGTCTTTCCCGCGAGGATGACAATTTGGCTTGTGATGAGGTAAGCGAAAGCATTCAAAATCAGCAGAAGCTGCTTTGCGAATATGCGAAGAAAAATGGATTCTCTGTCTATTGTATGTATGTGGATGAAAATTATTCTGGACTTGATAATACACGTCCTGCTTTTTGCCGCATGATTGAGGATGCTCGCTGTGGGCGTTTTGACACGATTCTTTGCAAAAACCAGTCACGTTTTACCAGGGATATGGAGACGGCTCAGTATTATTTAAATGAAGTGTTTCCTCTTTGGCACGTCCGTCTGATTGGAATTTGTGATGGTGTTGATACAAATGACATGAAAAATTTACGGCTTCGACAGATAAATGGGCTGATTAATGAATGGTACAGTGAGGATCTTTCCGATAATATTCGCCAGATTCTTCGCGATAAGATGATGCGTGGCCAGTTTATTGGCTCATTTGCTTGTTATGGCTATACAAAGGACCCTGCCCATTTGCACAGCTTAATTCCTGATCCGCCTGCTGCCGCCGTTGTACGGGAAATTTATCAGCTTTATATTGATGGATTTAGTCTTTCAAAAATCGCTTCTTTGCTCACTAAAAAGCAGGTTATGCCGCCATGCTTTTATAAGATCCAACATGGCATTTTATTTCAGACGCCTTTTTCTAAAAATAAAATCACAGATGAAGCTGACGGCAAAATTCCAAAATGGTCTGCCTCAAGTGTGCGCCATATTCTAACTAATCCCGTCTATACTGGTACGCTTATTCAGGGAACTACAAAAAAGGAAAGTGCTAAGAGCAAAAAACGCATTAAGCTGTCAAGCACTGAATGGATTATTTATCCTAATGCTCATCCTGCTTTGATCAGTGAAGATATATTCTGCGAGGTTTCCTCATTATTACAGAAACGGCGAAAGAAAAATAAAAAAGTGTAACTCCTTGAGACTATGACGCATAAGATACACTGTAAATGATTTTGGAGGTATCTCCTATGAGTGATTTGGCAGCAACAAACTGCGGCGGATGCACACAGACAACTACTTCTGGCGGATGCAATTGCATGTGGATCATCCTTATCCTGTTATTCTGTGGTGGATGGAATAACAATGATGGCTGCGGATGCGGCGGCGGCAATGGCTTCTTTAACAATGGAAACGGCTGTGGCTGTGATGCCCTGATCTGGATCCTGTTACTTAGCTGCTGTGGATGCGGCTTCTGATTATCATACCACTGACATGAAAAAAGCCCCGGGCTCTGCCCGGGGCTTTCTAATGATACCAGATTGCTACGTGCTTTGCACTCCCGCAATCCCTCTTGCAAGCGAGCTTGCATCGGATTTCTGACCTTTTGACCCTGGTATCATATTATCCAATTACATCGCGCATGGTATATACACCTGGCTCTTTTCCCTGCAGAAACTTTGCTGCCTGGACAGCGCCCTTTGCAAATACACCTCTGGAGAATGCCTGATGGTTCAGTTCGATTACCTCGTCCTCTCCTGCGTAAATTACATCATGTACGCCTACGATGGTTCCACCTCTGACTGCTGAGAATCCGATCTCCTTTGGATCTCTCTTCTCGCGTCTTTCACTGCGGTCAAATACAAAATGATATTCACCATTTAATGATTTGTTTGCTGCGTTTCCGAGCATGATTGCTGTACCACTTGGTGCATCAAGCTTGCGTCTGTGATGGCGCTCTACGATCTCGATATCAAATCCAGCGTCTGCAAGTACAGGCGTAATAAGCTCTACGATCTTTGCAAGTGTATTGATTCCAAGAGACATGTTGTAGGACTGTACAATCGGAATTGTTTTTCCTGCCTCCTGCACATGAGCAAGCTGCTCATCGGAAAGTCCTGTTGTTGCGAGAACTAGTGCAAGTCCTTTTTGTGCACACTGATCTAATACCATATCTGTAATTTTTGAAACGGTAAAATCAATCAGTGCATCAGCCTCTACATCACACGCCTTGATAGATTCAAATACAGGAAATGGTGTATCGACTGCCTGCGTGATATCAATTCCAGCCACAACCTGTGCCTGCTCATCCTGTGCAATGATATTAGCTAACATCTTGCCCATTGCACCATTGCATCCGTTTAAAATAATACGTACCATCGTTTGTTCCTCCGTCTTAAGGTCAGTTTCAGATCAGTTTTAAATCAGCTTCATTGCCGCTAATTCTTTACGAAGCAGTTCCTTATGCTGCTGCTCCATCTCGCACAGAGGAGAACGTACTGCACCTGCATTCCATCCCATCATATTCAGTGCTTCCTTTACCGGAATAGGATTTACTTCACAGAAAAGTGCCTTATTTAAGTTCATAACAGACAGCTGAAGCTGACGGCTTAACTTTACATCACCGTTTAAGTAGCTCATAACCATATCATGTGTCAGCTTAGGCATTACATTTGATAAAACGGAGATAACACCCACACCGCCAAGTGACAGAAGCGGAACAACCTGATCATCATTTCCAGAGTAGATATCGATGCAGCCGTCTGCAAGTGCGGCAAGCTCTGCTACCTGAGAGATATTTCCGCTTGCTTCTTTGACTGCTACAATATTCTTTACATTCTTTGCCAGTGTAACAGCAGTCTGCGGCAAAATGTTAACACCTGTACGTGACGGCACGTTGTACAGAATGATTGGCAGATCTACGCTGTTTGCAATTGCAGTATAATGCTGAATCAAACCCTTCTGTGTTGCCTTGTTATAATATGGTGTTACAAGAAGCAGCGCATCTGCACCGTTATTCTGTGCATGTGTGGACAAACGAATTGCCTCTGCTGTGGAGTTTGATCCTGTACCTGCAATAACAGGAACTCTGCCTGCTGTATGTTCAACAGCAAACTTGATACATTCATCATGCTCTTCATGAGTCAATGTGGAAGATTCACCTGTTGTTCCGCAGATGATGATCGCATCTGTTCCTCCGGCAATCTGAAAATCAATCATTTTTCCCAGTTCTTCAAAATTAACCTTGTCATCCTGTGTAAATGGAGTGACGATTGCAACTCCTGCTCCCTTAAATATTGGCATAATAATACCATCCTTTCTTGATTCAGGTAATACTCTATTCAAATGCAGCCACCAGAGTGTCTTGGGATTTCTCCAAAGAAAAAGCCGGTCACATGCGGCCGGCTCATAAGGTTTTCTTTTTCTATTTCCCTTAGTAGCTCCCCATCTGTGAACAGATGACAGTCATATACCTATTCGATATATGCCCAAGAACAGCCTTTGCATAGCCATTCTTTCGGCGCCAATGCCTTTTAGCTAACTTCCCTTGCTCTTGCCTGCATCCATCAGCCTACTCATCAGTAGCGCAACCTCTACCTTTTGTATGAATTTTCTTTAGTGTACATCAATTTTACAGTGCTGTCAACCCTTCTGTTCGACATATTCTAATTTACTTACGGAAACTTCATATGCAATTCGTTTCTCACTCTCAGTCTCGCTTATCTTTTTCATATACTCTCTGCTCTGAACACGGCCCCACACGCGAAGTCTGGTGCCAACCTCAAAAGTGGACACATAGCGGGCGTTTCGTCCCCATGCAATACATGGAATATAATCACTCTTGCTGTAAGGGCGGTTGACTGCTACCAGAAGATCTGCGATCTCACGTCCAAGCGGTGTCTTTCTATACACCGGCGGTTTACAGATGTACCCGTCAAGCATGATCTGATTTGTCTTCGTATAATCTGTAAATGCCTCCATGAAATGATATTCTCTGACAAACACAGAGAGCACAAGACGATTTCTCGTCCCCTCATGACGATTATAAGAACGAAACTGTCCGATTGCTTCCATTGTGCGTCCTCTGTAATCCTGATTGATATCGATAAGACGCTCTGAAATCATCACAGGGATCGTATCAGACTGATCGCTTAAGCGATTTACTGACAGCTCCATTATGTAAAAGCTCTCCCCAAAGACCTCATGGCTAAACTCAAACCCTGACACGACAACTCCAATGACACTGACTCTGTTATTTTCTGCGTTTCTTTCTGGCATTTTTGATTCCTCCTGCTTTTTATTCGCAGCTGCTGGTACCATAGCGGCTGCTGCATGTACTAGTTATTCTGCTAACTGTTTGTATATAACTTTTTTTGCAGCTAGTTATTTATATGTCTCAACACACGTACATTATAACGAAGTTATTTTCAAAACGCACGGAAAATGCTTCGCAGGATTCGCGGTCTGACCACTATTATTCGACAAAAAGCAGGCTTTTTTTCATCTTTTCTTTCCCAATTTTTCGGGCATTTTTCCTTTTTTCGACATATCTTTTGTTGTTACGATGAAAATAGATATGCCTAATGAAAGACATTTGTGATGAAGAACGCGAAAAGACGGGCTGATCGACTCAGTCCGCCTTTTTTCGCATTTGTTTCATAACTATTCAGAACCCCATTCGCAAAATCGCATCTTCGATGCTTCTATTTTGCATTGCTCTGAATAGTTACAATTATTCTTTGTGATTAATGTAGTTAATCAAGCCGCCCTCACTGATGATTTTCTGCATGAATGGTGGGAATGCCTGTCCCTGGAAGGTTTCTCCTGTCGTCTGGTCTGTAATGACACCAGTATTAAAATCAATATCTACCTGATCTCCTGCCTTGATCTTTTTGCTTGCCTCTGGACATTCAATGATCGGAAGACCAATATTGATTGCGTTGCGGTAGAAAATTCTTGCGAAAGTCTCTGCTATTACACAGCTTACACCTGCTGCCTTGATTGCAATCGGTGCATGCTCTCTTGAGGAGCCGCATCCAAAGTTTTTATCCGCAACGATAATGTCACCCTTCTTTACATTTGAAACGAAATCCTTATCGATATCCTCCATGCAATGCTTTGCCAGCTCTGCTGGATCTGATGAGTTTAAGTAACGTGCTGGAATGATTACATCCGTATCCACGTTGTCTCCATATTTAAATACACATCCATTTGCTTTCATATCTTCTTTACCATACCTTTCTGAATCGCCTGACCAGCTGTTTTTATGTCACAGTCTGCGAGACTTCTTTATAAAACGTCCTTTGGTCCGGAGATTTTTCCGGTTACAGCACTTGCTGCTGCAACATATGGACTTGCCAGATATACTTCACTTGTTACATCGCCCATACGTCCTACAAAGTTACGGTTTGTGGTAGAAACGCATCTTTCATGCGCAGCCAGAATACCCATGTATCCGCCAAGACATGGTCCACAGGTCGGTGTGCTGACAACAGCTCCTGCCTGAATGAATGTTTGAACAAGTCCTTCCTCGATTGCCTGAAGATAAATTGCCTGTGTTGCCGGAATTACGATGCAGCGAAGGCCTTTCTTTACCTTTCTGCCCTTTAAAATCTCTGCTGCCGCACGCAGATCTTCGATACGGCCATTTGTACATGAACCGATTACAACCTGATCAATTGCGATATCGCCTACCTCATCAATAGTATGAGTGTTCTCTGGCAGATGTGGGAAGGATACTGTTGGCTTTAAGCTGCTAAGATCAATAGTATATGTTGCTGTATACTCAGCATCCTCGTCTGCCTCGTAAACCTTATATTCCTTTGTGGAATGCTCCTTCATATAGGCGATAGTCTTCTCGTCTACCGGGAAGATACCATTCTTTCCGCCTGCCTCAATTGCCATATTTGCAATACAAAGACGATCATCCATTGAAAGATAAGAAATACCATCTCCTGTAAATTCCATAGACTGATACAGTGCTCCGTCAACACCGATCATTCCAATAATATGTAAGATAACATCCTTGCCAGTTACATACTCAGCCGGCTTTCCAGTAAGCACAAATTTGATTGCAGACGGTACCTTAAACCACGCCTTTCCTGTTGCCATACCTGCTGCCATATCTGTACTTCCCACACCAGTGGAGAATGCGCCAAGCGCACCATATGTACATGTATGTGAATCAGCACCAATTACAACGTCTCCTGCAACTACAAGTCCTTTTTCCGGAAGAAGTGCATGTTCAATTCCCATCTCTCCTACATCAAAGAAATTTGTGATTTCGTTGCAGCCTGCAAATTCTCTTACACACTTACAATGCTCGGCAGACTTGATATCCTTATTCGGAACAAAATGATCGAGTACTAGTGCAATCTTGTCCTTATCAAATACTCCCTTTTTGTCAAAGCGCTCCATCTCGTGGATCGCTACCGGAGAGGTAATGTCATTGCCTAAAACAAGGCTCAGATCTGCCTCAATCAGCTGTCCGGCCTTTACCTCTGACAGCCCTGCTGCTGCAGCCAGAATTTTTTGCGTCATCGTCATACCCATAATCGAGTCCTCCTGCTTGTAAATACCTGCTTTTGCTGTGCCAAACTGCACACAAAATTTCAAAATCAGGCAGCTGCATGCGCAACTGCCTAATTTCCTGCATTATTTTTATTTTACTGGATAATAAAAAGTTCGTCAATGATTTTTCTTTTTCTTTTATATGTGTATATTTATTCGGGTTACTGTTCACGGATAAGCCAATATTGCGGCAAAGCCCGAAGGTGAACCTAATTCCTTACAGTTCACTGGACACCCATTCGCAAACAAGTTTGCGCGCAACTTTGTTTTGTTCATGAACGGGCGTCCACTTCGTCCTGCTGATCTGTCAAATCTTCATGCAAGCATGAGATTTATCCAGATCTAGCATGACGTGTGAACTGTAACTAATCACATCCCATACCCAGAAATTGCATCTAAGACCGCGTCTACACTTTCTTTGCTGACTGTGTTGACCTGATCTGAGTCGTCCATGGAGACGTAGTAATATGCATCGTCTTCTGTTGTGGCTCCTATTGTCAGCTTTAAAGTGGTTTCTTCTTCACCTGACTGGTATGTTATTGTAAGAACTGTTGCATCGTCTGTTAAGCCATAGGATTCTTTTTCTTCTTCGTCTGCGTAATAATCTGCGCAGTCGTTGAAGGTAAGACCTACCATGTTGACTAACAAATCATGAATATCGTCACTTTCGTCAACGCGCTGTGTCTTATTATCCTGTGTGAATACCCAGCGTGTTATATCAACCATTTCCACTGTTGATTCCTCTTCTGCTGATTCCCCTTCTGTAGAATCTGATACAGCTTTCGTTGTCTCTTCTTCTGATACTTCACTTCCCGTTTCTGCTTCCTCGGATGCGTTTTCGGTCGTCTCTTCCTCGGTTGCCGGTTCTTGTGTAACTTCCTTTTCCATATCAATTGTAGTGCCGTCTTTTAATAACTGTACATTTGTGATGGATGTGCTGGTGATGGTTGGGAAGCTTTCTTTTTCCTGCAGCGCTGAAATATCGTTGCTGATATCTGAGACATAGCTTGATGCTATTGTATAAATATCATCTGAGCCTTCTACTTTTGCATAATAGTCTGAATTATAGCTGTTAAGGCTTCCAATCTGAATCGTTACCTCTGTGTCATCAGATCCCTTTGCTGTGATCGTGCAGCTTGGATTGTCCAGACCATACACTGACAAGTCATCCTGTACTTCCTCTAGCTTACGCTCTGCAGTAAATGATTTTAAATCGCTTGAAATAGAAGTCAAATAGCTTTGTGTGACAGGAAAGTGCTCGTCGCTGTCATAGCTCCAAGTCTCGTTCTCAGTGTCATAGCTGAATGCGAATGTTCCGTAGCTGTTTGTGTAGCTGATTGAAACAGGCTCTTCCATCTGGCTTAAATAAAAGGTGTTTGCCTCTTTTTCTGCCTTTGACTGCTCGGCTGCCTTTTCTTCGTTATTCTGGTTGATCCACACGATTCCGCCGTATGCGCCGCCTAGGACGGCAAGCGCACCGACTAAACCAAGTAGTTTTTTTGTATTCTTTGTCATATACTCACACCATTATGCCTTTCTTCTGCGGATCCATACAACCAATCCTGCAACAATTGAGAAGACTGGGATGACAATTATAAACAATGCATTCCAAATGCTGCTTCCTGTTACAGTATTGTAAGTAACTGAAAGGCTCTTTGCCGGAATTGATACGTTCTGAACATCATCGAAGTAAGATGATACGATGTTAATGAACTCATTTAAGTTTTCAATTCCAGTGAAGTTCCCAATCAAACTGGAATCAATCATGGTGGATGCTGAGATAACAGTCAGCTTAGAATCTGCTGATGGTGTCTCAAGCCAGCCATCTGTGTTTCCAACTGAAATGTCAGTCAGAACATCCTCAAGAGTACTTTCCTCGGTAGATTCTGCCTCAGATGCTGCTTCAGACGTAACTTCCTCTGATGCATTTTCAGTTACACTTTCAGTTGAAGCTTCCTCTGAAACGCTCTCAACAGATGTCTTTTCAGTTTCTTTTGTATCACTGCCAGATTCTAACTCGCTCTCGCTTTCTGTATCTGCTGGTACTGTCTTCTGTGCTGATGCTGCCAGAATAAACTGTGTTGCCTCATTGCTGTTTCCTTCACGAAATGCATTGTTACTTGTAGTTAAAAGTGTTGTCAGTGTTACATCTTCTGGTGTATTTTCTGATGCTGTCATACCTGCTACTGCACCGACTAAGATGCTGCTTGTTGTTTCTACATTTGTGTCATTGCTTGTGATCATTGGGAAGAAATAGAACGCACTCTGTGCTCTCTGGTAATAGCGATCACGATCTCCAATATAGGAGTTTACCATAGTCATACCATAATCTTCCATCAACTCATTGAAGTTTGTAAGCTCCTTATCGGTAACACCACGAAGCAAAAGCACATTTCCGCCCTGATACAGATAGTTATGAAGTTCTGTATATTCATCAGTTCCAAGATCACTTGTAGGATTGTTGATAATCAAAAGATCACAATCATCCGGCACAGATGCTGTCTCAAGAAGATTTAAATCTGATGTTGTCATGCTGTTTTTAGTAAGCAGCTCGCCAAGCTCTTGACTTATTGCTGACTCACCATGGCCTCTTAACATGTAAATCTTTTTATCGTTATCGGAGGTAACAGCTGCAACAGCACTTGTCAGCTGACCCTCTGCATCAAATTCTGATTCGCTGCTATAGCCATAATAATTTTGCTGACTTACAATTATATCGCTAAAGGAAATTACCTGATTCTTTCCAGTTTCCTCGCATGATACAACAACAGAGTTTGCTGAAATTCCATACTTTGTAAGAATTTCAGGGTGAAGAACAGGGTCTATATAGCTAACCTTTAACTTAGATGAGAGATCGCCATAGATAGAGATAAACTTTTCAATACGAGAGTCTATATTTCCCGTCTCTGCCACTACCTCAACAGTAACATCCTTGTCTAAGTCCTTTAATAATTCTTTGGAAGTATCTGAAACACTGAAAATTCCATTTTCGCTCAAATCCCAATTTAATAACTTTGATGGAAGCTGTCCTATAATCAAATTTACTACTACAATAATTGCCAGCACAATTGCCGTCACTGCAAGGCTGAAGCTTCCGTTTTTCAGCTGCACTACAGATGAAATATTTTTACCTGACGGCTTTTTTTCTTTCTTTTTTTTGATATCCATTCCTGCCTGCTTTCCTCTCATTCTGCCGCTTTTTCGGCTTTTTTCTTACACCAATCTAGCGCTTATCTTAGCTCCATCTTCTCTTCTGGATTACCTGTGTGGTAAGGAAGATGCATGCCGCACAAATCGAGATCAGCTCCACAACACCCTTTACATCAAACACATAATCAGAAACAAAGCTTGTCATTACCTTTGCAAATGCTATGTTTTCGATCATTCCTGGAATAAGTCCCTCAAAAAGAGCTGGCTTTACAACGTAAAGAATAATTAAAACTGCTGCTCCACCGATCAAAAGACCAAACGTAGCTGCATTGCTCTTTGTCATTACATAGACAATGACGCAAAGAAGAACTAAAAGAATCAGACATCCTATTAAAGAGGCAATTGCTGTATTTGGCACATATTGGGAAATACCATTTGACAAATTGATCAAAAGCAGTGTAATGATCGTTCCAACTGCCGCGATGATGACACTCTCTGTCATTGCTGAGATCAGCATTCCAATGGCAACATAAGCGCAACCGATCAGAAAATATACAAGAATAGTTGAATAGTCAACAAGAAAATATGCTGTTCCAGTGCTCTTAATGATCAATGGACACAGGCAAAAGATCACACATGGAATCGCAACAACTGCTGCCATTGAAAAGAACTTTCCTAAAACAATCTGTGTCACAGATACCGGTGATGTCAAAAGAAGCTGATCTGTCTTTGAATGACGCTCCTCTGAAAAGCTTCTCATTGTCAAAAGCGGAACAGTCAGTACAAATACGATGGCAGAGGCACTTAATGTGTAGGCAAAGTAAGGATAGCCATAGCTCATGTTATACACCATAAAGTAAATACCTGTCACGAGCACAAGTGCGGCCACAAATACAGGTCCAATCATGGATGTGAAATAAGATTTAAATTCTCTGTTAAATATTGCTTTCATTGTCATCCTCCTTATTGGCCTGCTTTGTCTGCTCTGCTTCCTTTACGGCCTCCTCTGCCGATTTTTTAATCTCATCCATCTCTTCTTCATGAGCCTTATTGTCGGCAGTCAGCTCCATAAAGACATCTTCAAGTGTTGCCTTTGAATATTTCATCTCATAAATCGGCCAATTTTTTTCTGCGCAGATACCAAATACAGCCTCACGCACATCAGCGCCATCTGTACGTATCTCAAATGAGGTCAAATTCAGATGCTTATCATCCTCATTCTGCTTTGTGGCTTCCAAAACTGCTGCAACATGATGAAGCTGTGCAAAGCTGTTCTTTGCCTGCTCCTTTGGCGCCTTTATGCTGATTTCAAGCATAGCATCACTATCCATGTAGTGCATAAGATTTTCTGTTGTATCACTTGCAACTAATCTTCCATGAGAGATAATCAAAATTTCATCGCATACGGCACTGATTTCAGAAAGGATATGTGAGCTTAAAATAACTGTATGCTCTTTTGCAAGCTCTTTGATAAGAGAACGTATTTCAATAATCTGAATTGGGTCAAGACCTACAGTCGGCTCATCAAGAATTATAATTTCCGGCATGCCAAGCACAGCCTGTGCAAAACCAACTCTCTGACGGTAGCCCTTTGAAAGGTTTTTGATAAGTCTCTTTGCGACATCGACAAGTCCAGTCATCTTCATGGCATTTAAAATGCTCTCCTGACGCTTTTTCGTCGGAATATTTTTTAACTGTGCCGCAAATTCAAGATATTCCCATACTGTCATATCTGTATACAGCGGCGGAAGCTCCGGTAGATAGCCTATACAGCGCTTCGCCTCTGCTGGTTCCTTCACGATATCGTGACCATTAATTAAAATCGTTCCCTCTGTAGGACCGATATATCCAGTCATCATATTCATGGTCGTTGATTTTCCAGCTCCGTTTGGACCAAGAAAGCCATAAATCTTTCCTGGCTCTAGGCGAAAGCTTAAATGATCGACAGCCACATGGTTTCCATACTTTTTTACCAGACCTGTTACTTCAATCAAAGTCTTGTCCTCCTGCATCTCATTTTTGCAAACAGCCTTATTGCTGTTTTGCTATCATTTGTAATGTTAGGCGTCAAATGTGATGACTCTTTGATAAATTTGTGTCCATTGTTTGTCCTCTTGTGAAGAATTATTGAAATTAGGTATTGACTTATTTCTAATTGAGTATTATATTAGACTTTAATATGGTAAAGCACCATAGTAAATCACTGCATCTCACCGGTCTTTGACCGCCCGATAATATCTAATGCAGCGATAAGGAGGTTTCTTTATGGGAAGAGTTTATAATTTTTCTGCTGGTCCAGCTGTGCTGCCAGAGGAGGTACTGCAGGAGGCTGCAGCTGAAATGCTTGACTATCAGGGAAGCGGTATGTCTGTCATGGAGATGAGCCATCGTTCTAAGGTTTACGATACGATCATTAAAGAGGCTGAGGCTGATCTTCGTGAGCTTATGAATATTCCGGACAATTATAAGGTTTTATTTTTACAGGGTGGTGCATCCCAGCAGTTTGCTATGATCCCAATGAACCTGATGAAAAATAAGAAAGCTGATTATATTGTAACCGGTCAGTGGGCAAAGAAGGCTGCTAAAGAAGCTGAGCTCTACGGCGAGGTTAACGTTGTCGCTTCTAGTGCTGACAAAACATTTTCTTATATTCCAGACTGTTCTGATCTTCCAATCGATGACGATGCCGACTATGTTTATATCTGTGAAAACAACACTATCTACGGCACCAAATTCCACACACTTCCAAATACAAAGGGAAAAACACTTGTAGCTGATATCTCTTCCTGCTTCTTATCTGAGCCGGTTGATGTTACTAAATATGGTATGCTTTACGGCGGTGTTCAGAAAAATGTCGGTCCTGCCGGTGTTGTAATTGCAATCATTCGTGAAGACCTTATTACTGATGATGTTCTTCCAGGAACACCTACCATGCTTCGCTACAAGATTCATGCAGATGCTGATTCTCTTTACAATACACCTCCATGCTATGGTATTTATATCTGCGGCAAGGTCTTCAAGTGGCTTAAGAAAATGGGCGGTCTTGAGGAAATGCAAAGAAGAAATGTAGAAAAGGCAAAGATCCTCTATGACTATCTTGATTCTAGCAAGCTGTTTCACGGTACAGTTGAGCCGTCCTCTCGCTCTTTAATGAATGTTCCATTTGTAACTGGCGACAAGGAGCTTGATGCCAAATTTGTAAAGGAAGCTGAGGCTGCCGGTTTTGTTAACTTAAAGGGTCATCGCACTGTAGGCGGTATGCGTGCAAGTATCTACAATGCAATGCCAAAGGAAGGTGTAGAGGCACTTGTTGCATTTATGAAAAAGTTTGAGGAGGAGAATTTGAAATGAAAAGTGTTTATTGCTTAAATCCAATTTCTAATGCCGGAATGAGCCGTTTTGATGATACATACTGCATCGCTGATTCGATTGAAAATGCTGATGCTGTGCTTCTTCGCAGTGCTTCTATGCATGAAATGACACTTCCTGATTCTCTTCTTGCAATTGGACGTGCCGGTGCCGGTGTGAATAATATTCCGCTTGATTCCTGCGCAAAAAAAGGTATTGTTGTTTTTAATACACCAGGTGCAAATGCAAATGGTGTAAAGGAACTCGTTATTGCAGGACTCATGCTTGCTTCACGTGATATTGCAGGCGGCTGTCACTGGGTACGTGAAAATAAGGATGACCCAAATATTGCAAAGACAGCTGAGAAGGCAAAGAAGGCTTTTGCTGGAAATGAAATTAAGGGAAAGAAGCTTGGCGTAATCGGACTTGGTGCAATCGGTGTTCTTGTTGCAAATGCTGCAAGTGAGCTTGGAATGGAGGTTTTTGGCTGCGATCCTTATTTAAGCATCCAGAATGCAGTTCGTCTCTCTCACCACATTACAATCGTAAAGGATAATGATGAAATCTATAATCAGTGTGATTACATCACCATCCATGTTCCTGCACTTGACTCTACAAAGGGTATGTTGAATAAGCGTACTTTTGATCAAATGAAGGATGGTGTCAAGATCTTAAATTTTGCAAGAGATATTCTTGTAAATGATGCTGACATGGCTGATGCTCTTGCAAGCGGCAAGGTTTCTCGCTATGTTACAGACTTCCCGAATCCAGCTGTTGTAAATATGCCTGGTGCTCTTGTACTTCCTCATCTTGGTGCTTCAACTGAAGAATCTGAGGAAAACTGTGCTGTTATGGCTGTCAACCAGATTATGGATTATCTTGAAAATGGAAATATTGAAAACTCTGTCAACTATCCATCCTGCAGCCTTGGCTACCGCAAAAAGGCAGCACGTATCTGTGTATGCCACTACAACAGACCAAATGTTATCAGTCAGCTGACTTCTCTTTTTGGTGAGGCTGGTGTTAATATCAGTGATATGGTTTCAAAAAGCCGCGGCGAATATGCATATGCAATGTTTGATGTAGAAGCGCCTGTAAGTGATGAATTTGAGAAAAAGTTAGAAGCAATGGAAAATATTATTCGCATTCGAATCTTATAACACAAAAAAGCAGCGATCAATCTGATATGTACCCCCAATACTGGACACCCAGTATTGGGGGTATTTTTATGAAATAT
>ERZ838225.322-NODE-322-length-70536-cov-36.339127_pt1 | contig 70536 bp, 87 predicted proteins | sample MGYA00519684_ERZ838225 | MGnify/ENA primary metagenome ERZ838225 (study PRJEB31850, sample SAMEA3708829) | human gut metagenome | biome: human gut; feature: human-associated habitat; material: faeces | place: China | collected 2014 ... | reverse complement strand
AATATCCTAGTTATTATATAAATAACTAAATAAAAATAGTTAATGAAACTAAAAGCTTCAGCTTCATTAACTATTTTTTACTTTGTGGATAACCGCACTTGAAAAACATTAAGTTTTTCAGTGCCCTCTAAGGCTACTTGTACTTTTTTTGTTTATGCTGATTGCCTGTATACTTTTTGCAGTTATGAAATTAAAGGGAGTTGACACGTTGTATTTAATCACAGACCACAATAATTTTTATGAGAGATACGGATGGAAATTTTTATGTATGGTTCAAGGAGGAATATATAGTCAATTAAAATATTGACGAGATGGAGAACCTAATATGACAAGAATGTATATTCATAGAGAACGTTAAATTTCAATTTATTTCTTAGTTTAAAGTACTAGTAGTTAATAAAAAGTGACTACATAGATGGATTATAGTGTATAATATCGACAAAGAGATTGAGTTAAACTAAGGTAGGTGAAAGTAATGCCATATAATGTAAAGATTGAATTGGAAAGTTTATTAAAAGAAATAAATCAAGTGGTCAGGGCAAGTTCTATATATTTATTTGGTTCTTATGCGTATGGAGAGCCTACTGAAGATAGTGATCTTGATATATGTATAGTAACTGATGATAAAAGTAAAAGAAAAGTTGAAATAATGAAGCTTATTAGAAAAGCTATAGCTAAAGTTCAAAATATGCCAGTAGATTTATTAATTTATTATAGTGATGAATTCAATGAAAGAGTTAAGTCTAATTGTACATTAGAAAGTAAAATATTTCATCAAGGAGTAAAGCTTTATGGATAATAATAAAATATATACTGAATGGTTTGAATTTGCTAAAAGAGATTTAGAATCAGCTAAATTCTTAATGAATATGCATCCAAGACCTATAGAAATAATATGTTATTATCATTGTGAACAAAGTGCAGAAAAATACTTGAAAGGTTATCTTATTAAATCTGGGAATAAGATTGAAAGAACTCATGATTTAGTATTACTTAACAATAAGTGTAAAGCTATAGATAAAAGTTTCGAGATAATAGAAGATGAATGTATTGAATTAGCACCATATGGAGTACAAGTTAGGTATCAATATCAATTAGATGTTACAGATAATGATATGATAAGTGCCATAAATTGTGCAGAAAAAATAGAAAACTTTGTTAGAGATAAAATAGGTAATTAGGATATTTTACATTATTATTAATTTTCATATTTTAATTTTTTAAAAAAATTTCCACTCTGTTCCATGAGCAGTGGGACTGCAACGTGAAAAGTAATTGCGAAGGGGGACTAGCTTTCTAGCAATTGACAAAAAGGTACTAGTAAGGCTACCTGTCTACTTTTTGTAGCAAGGATAAGGTGCGTTGCAAGTTTTAGATTAAAAATAGTTAAAAGATAATAAAATAAATTATGAGCAAAAAGTCTTAAAAGAAAAGAATTAGTTAGTAGGTCATGATATGAAAGTTTTACTGGAAAAGATCATTGGCCCCAAACGGTTACCTGAAAGAGAAATGTTTAATCTGTAGAATTTCTTAGGTTAAAAATGATTCGGTTCATTTTAAGAAACCTTTTTTGACTTAGAAATACTAGGTAATAACATGTACTTCTTTTAGGTGTTGGATTAAGGGCCCAAAAAAATATAAAATAATATTATCTAATATGGATATAGCAGTTATAGTAAATAAGGTAATATTGGTAGTAGATATACTGTGCAATAAAGAAATGTATTTACTATATTAAAGCCATGAGGAGTTATAACAATTAAAATAGCAGAATTAATTATAAGTAATATATATTTTTATTTATTACTTTACGAAGTAAAGTTTCCACTTTAGAAAAGCAAATAGGAGCACAGTTTACGTAATATTTAAAGAACATAAATTAAGTATAAGAATTGTAATAGTGTCATGATAAATTGAGGGCTCTTATTTGTGACTAGATAGAATTAACATGATTTGAGCCCATAGGTTTAAGGGAATGGAATTCCATTTTAAATTCAAGCTTAACAATTAATTCTTTTATCTATTTATAGAATAATATTAGTTGTATTATTTAAAAATTTAAAGAAGAAAGAGTGGTTAGAAATTATAGATAAGTGAATTAATTATTAAGGTTTCATTTGATCAAAATCATGAATAAAGGTAATTAGTTGTAATGAATATATGGATGAAACGATCTTGCAATATTGAACTTAATCATTATCTATTATTACAGGTATAGTGGTGAAATATTAATAGTTTTAGTTTCTTTTTAATTTACAAATCGAACATATGTTCTGTATAATTATATTATGGGATAAAAAAGGGGGGGCATATAGTGTGAGTAAAAAGCAAAAGGAAATTTTAGAGATTATAAAAACTTTTATTAAGGAAAATGGGTATTCACCAACAATTAGGGAAATATGTAGGATAGCTAATATTAAATCAACAGCATCAGTACATGCTCATATTAAAAAATTAAAGGCTGAAGGTCATATTACAAGTGGAGTAGATATGCCTAGAAGTATTGCTCTTACAAAGAGAGAAAAGAATGTTAAAGTTGTTGTAAATGCTATAGCTTTAATGTGTACAGAGGATAAAGAGTACATATTGCTGCAAGAGAATAAAAATAAACATACTAATGAGAGTATATTTGAATTACCTGGTGGAGTTATTAAAGAAAGTGAAAATGTATATGAATACTTAAGACGTAAATTAAAAGCTAATGGATTTGAAGTAACAAAGATATTTGGTGAAAATAAATGTAATGAATTAAGCTATGAAGAACAAATATTTACGGTATTTAAGCCCTTTTGTGTCAGCCAAAACTATAATGATAACAATTTAATTATTTCTAATACTATTTTATGTGAAGTAGATAGTGCAAATTATTGCAACAAAGGTCATTTAAAGTGGATTTGTACTTATGATTTAAGAGCTATGCTAGTAGATCATCAGGAAAATATATCAGCTCATAATATTGCAGCATTAAAATTATTTTGTAATCTATAAAAAGCTATATTAATTAACTTAATATATAAAAAGAAAAGTTATAGTAGGTGGGTTCTACTATAACTTTTCTCATGTTAGAATTTCTTTTCTTAATTGATTTATTGCTCTATTTTTAATGTTTACTGTTGTAGGATAATTAATGTTATTATTTTTTTGAGTATTCCTTAAGAGAGCCATTATTTATAAGTGTAAAATTAAGTATATCCTTATGCTGCTGTGGTAGTTTGTCTATATATTTATAAAGGTTTTTTGCTAGTATACTGTCAGTAACTTGTACATCTACTGGTTCATTGTTTGATGGTAGGACATGCTCTAAGGTTCCATTTAATATTAATGCCCCAGAGCCTTCACATGAGCTTCTATTACAAGTCTTTTTTATTAGATAATTAATGTTATTTTTAATTGCCATGGTAGCATAAGCAACAAATCTCTTTTTATCTAAGTCATAAATCTTGATGCATTTTAGTAATGTAGCATAACATTCATGCTCTATATCAGAAAAGTCATATCCATGGACAAAGGTTCTTTTTGAGATATTTAATATCATAGGTCTAAATTCTTTGAAAATAATTTCCTTAGATGATACATCTCCATTTTTAGCTTTAGCAACTAAAGATTCTATATAATTAAAATTCATAAAAAATTACCCCCTTTCTTAGTATATATGGTTTTAAGCCATATATTTTAATTGGAGGTGAAATTTCATGAAAGAAATTATATTAGCAATAGACATTGGACATAATGTTCCTTATGACACAGGAGCAGTGGGAATACGTAGGGAGGATGATCTAAATAGGTTGGTTGGAAATTCTTTAATAAGTAAGCTTAGGGAAAGAGGGATTACGGTTGTGAATTGTACGCCTAATACTGCTAAAAGCCTTAATGATTCATTGTACCAAAGAGTAATTACAGCAAATAACTGCGGTGTAACATTGTTTGTATCAATACATCATAATGCATGCCATGGTGGATATGGAGCAGAGGTTTTATGTATTAAAGATAATCACCAAGATGGATTATCAACAAAGGTAGGAGAAGCTATATTAAATGAATTAGCTTCAATTGGACTTAAAAATAGAGGAGTAAAGGATAGAAGGGACTTATATGTCATTAATAATACTTCAATGCCTGCATTACTTGTTGAATGTGCCTTTGTTGATAGTAGTTCAGATATGAAAAACTATAATCCAGAAAATACTGCAGCTGCAATATACAAAGGAATATGTACAGCTCTTGCTATATCAGAAGATCAACAACCTAGTACTAATGATGAAGAGTATTATATTGTTAAATATGGAGATACATTATGGGCAATAAGTAGAAGATTCAACACTACTGTAGAAAGGTTGGTAGCACTAAATAATATAGCGGATAGAAATTTAATTCATGTTGGACAGAAATTAAGGGTAAAGTAAAACTAAAGTGGAGAAAAGGTTTATGTATTAAGGTACATAAGCCTTTTGTTATTTAAGAGAATAAAAGAAAAATAGTGTTATTAAATTATTTAAGTAACCTTAATATGTGATATAATATATTTACTAATTTTTAGATAAAACAAATTAAGGGCGGTATAAACATGGCTAATTCAAATAATTTTACGAAACAGAATATACTTGATGCAGTTAAATATATTGATAAGAATGGTATTCCAGATAAAAATAAAAGTGCAAAATATGAATTTGCTTTTGATTCAGGCAAAAAGTACCCAGCTAAATATGTAATTTCTGTGGTAAATCATCTGGTTAATAACGTAGATATTTCAAATGAAGAATTTAATGATATAGAAGCTAGGAATATATTAATGGGATTGGATTTTGTGATAGAAACAAGACAAGAAAAGTTTACATTAATAATTACTGCTAATGAAGTTATATCAAGTGATGAACGTTTTACAATGGACAATCTTGGACTTGGAGATAACTATAAACCACTAGATACATATTTTAAGAATTCTTCAGGTGAGATAATTAGGCGAAAGTACACTAAAGGTGAAAAAAAGAGCTCTAATCAAACAATGCCACGATTGGCTTGTCAGATTTTTGAAGAGTCTCTAGTAGCTTTATCTGAAGAGGAAAAAGTAAACTTTCCTATTTGTCAATATACTCCAGAGTTGGAATTGATTCGAGGGATTTTTTCTAGCGTTGAAGAATTCAAGAAATATAGAAATTCAATTGAATATTTCAGATATAAGTATGGGGATGAAAAACTACTTGTTAGTTATTGTTGGAATATCTTTTCAACTATTATATTTGTTAAAGAATGCTTAAAGCGTTTTGGGAAAGAAGGCGATCAATTTGTTCTTACGTATCGTGAAAAAGACAAAAAAGAAGTTGATCAACTTGTAAATGAAAAATTGACAGATAAAGATGATGTAATAGAGTCTAATGGTTATATGAATCCATATTCTAATCAATTAATAGAACCTAAGAATATTATTTTACGTGGAGCACCAGGGACGGGTAAATCATATTTAGCAAAAGAGATTGCTGCTGATATCATTAGTAATGGCTACTTTGATAATTATACGTTACTTACCGATGAACAAAAAAAGCAAATTGAATTTGTTCAGTTCCATCCGAGTTACGATTACTCTGATTTTGTAGAAGGTTTAAGGCCTAAAGCAAATGATGATGGCTCTATGGGGTTCGAACTTAGAGATGGCATATTTAAAAAATTTGTAGCAAGGGCAAAGAAAAACTTTTATGATTCTCAAAAATCTGAAGAGGTTATTGAGAAAGAAGCATCAGTTCAAGCAATAATGACAGATTATTTTTCAGAACTTGAATTTGGAGTGGATGAACTAAAAATTGCCCGTGGCACTAAATTTTATATTACTAGTGTTGATGATAAACACATCAACATTTCAATTCCTGAAAATAATGTATCAAATAAGCTGAGTTTAAATATTAAAGAATTAAGAGAAATGTTAGAGTCAGGACAAGAATTTACACAAGTAAAAGATGTTACCAAATTCTTTGGAAAGAATAATGCTACTCAAGGATACTCGTATAATTTAGCCATTTTTAATGCAATCAAAGCAAAGAAAACAACAATATCAAAGACAGTAACTAAGCAAGAACAATTAAAAAAGTACATTTTTATAATTGATGAAATTAATCGTGGTGAAATTTCTAAAATATTTGGTGAGTTATTTTTCTCTATAGATCCTGGATATCGTGGACTAGCTGGTGAAGTATCCACTCAATATGCAAACTTACATGAAGATCCTGATGAAAAATTCTTTATTCCAGATAATGTTTATATCATCGGCACAATGAATGATATTGACCGATCTGTTGATAGTTTTGACTTTGCTATGCGTCGTCGTTTTAGATTTATTGAAATTAAAGCTGACGAACGTTTGGAAATGTTAGATGCTTTAGGAGAAAAAAAAGAAGAAGCAATTCGTCGTATGACTGCTCTAAATAGTGAAATATCAAAAGTTGAAGATCTCAATGAAAACTACCATATTGGAGGAGCATATTTCTTAAAATTAAAAACTTTAAGTTTTGACCAGCTGTGGACTGATTACCTTCAACCTTTACTTCAAGATTATGTAAGATGTATGCATGACGAAGATATCATTATGAAAAAATTTGAAAAGGCTTATGAGAATGTACTACCTAGAGTAGGTGATGGAAATGACGGAATTCAAGATTAAAGACAATACAACTATTAGTAAATATGATTTTGATGAAGTAAGGCTCATAACAAAAAAAGTTTTAGATAAGACACTTGGCCAGCTTGAAAAAGAAGGAGTATTTGTTTTTCCTGAACTTTTAAAAGATGCTGAGGATATCACTAAAGAACAGATAATTTTACAAAGTGTTAATGATTGTTATCGTTCAAGTAATGTTATGGGGTTTTTAGGATATGGCAAGGAACGTCTTATAATTAAATCACGCTTTTCAACTGTGGAAAACGATTATTTCTTTCAATATCTAATTGAAAATGTATTGGAGATACCTAATGTTTTAGATTTAAATACGGATGCTAACCAAGATAACCGATTGTTTAATTTGTTGTTATTTCTATTTCCATATTACTTAAAAATAGCGATGAGGAAAGGCTTATTTAAAACATATATACGGAGTCAATATAATGATGGGAACGTTAAAGGAACAGTTGATATTGCTCGTCATATTAGAGATAATACCCCTTTTACTGGCAAAATTGCATATAACCAACGAGAATTTTCTTACGATAACTCTATAATGGAATTAATCAGACATACTATTGAGTTCATTAAGAAGAGGCCATATGGAAATAATGTGTTACGAAAAGCTAAAGATGAAGTTTCAGTGGTAATTCAAGCAACAAATAATTATGAGTATTATGATAGAAGGAAAATCATAATTAAAAACAAGAAGAAACCTATTAGTCATGCGTATTATCATGAGTATAGGAATTTACAACGTTTATGTATAATGATTTTACAACAAGAGAAGCATCAAATTGGTTCAGGGATGACTAAAATTCATGGTATTCTCTTTGATGGTTCATGGCTATGGGAAGAATATATCAATACATTGATTGGGAATAACTTTTATCATCCAATGAACAAAGGGAGAAAAGGAGCACAGAGATTATTTGATGGTAATATTGGACTTATTTATCCTGACTTTATTAGTAGAAATGCTACCAATCGGATAATTGCTGATGCTAAGTATAAACCATTGGGTAACATTGGAAATAAGGATTATCTTCAAGTATTAGCCTACATGTTTAGGTTTGATGCTAAGAAAGGTTTATACTTGTATCCCGAAAATGGTAAAGTAGAAAATCAATTATTAAAAATGAATCGTGGATTGACATATGAAGATAATGTAGAACCAAGAACTGACATTCAAATAATTAAATGTGGATTGAAAATACCAACTGATGCAAAAGACTACGATGAATTTAAGCATAAGATAAAGACTAGTGAGGTAGCCTTTATCAATCAGTTAAAAATATACAGTTGTGATATAAAGGATAATTGAATCTAATGAAGAGTACGTAAGGCTATATAGAGGCTATATTGAAATCCATGTTAAGGATAAAAATAATACTGCTAAAAAGCAAGAGCTACTTAAAAAGTGGTATCAAGAGAAAGTAAAAAAGAAGTTTGCAGAATTAGTACATGAATATGAACAGATAGTAAAAGAAGATGTAAATAATATTAGAGTTATAACAATGCAAACAAGATGGGGTAGCTGTAATGTTGAAAGTAGAAATATTAACCTTAATTTAGAATTAATTAAAAAGCCACGTTATTGTATTGAATATGTAATACTTCATGAATTGGCACACTTAAAGTATCCTAATCATAATAAACAGTTCTGGGATTATATGAGTGTTCATATGCCTAACTGGGAGTGGAGAAAAAATAAGTTAGAGTCAATAAATTAAATATTATATAAATAAAAAATAAATAGAAGAATATATTAGATTTACATTAAGGAATGAGAGATATGTATGAATTAATAACACAAAATGAAGCAAATAGAATTAAGCAGATATTAAATGAAACTGGATTAAAAGAAGATATTAATATAGAAGTATTAAATGGTAAATATAAAATTAATGCTTTTAATATTACAGAGAGCTTTAAGACAGAACGTTATGAATATGATATGGATGAATTTTATTTAATGGACAAAACCAATAAGTATGATGTTCTAGAGTATAAAAATAAATTGTATGAAGTGTTTATAAATTTGGGAGAGTGGGCATATAAAACAGAATTGAAAAATAGTCACATTACAGTAGGTTCATCTAAATTTCATGACTATAGTTTTCAATTAGAATTATCTCAAGCAATTAAAGATAAAGAAAATATTTATATTGTAAAAAATATAACTAATTTATCTGGTAAAGGGGCCTTGGTTAGATTATATAGAGGTTTAGGTAAGGATAGAGCTAAAAAGGAAAAGAGAAGAGAAAGATTTGTAGAAGAGTTTAATAGTGAAATATTAAAATATGAAGGTAAAGAGTGGATAGTTATATCAAAGATATCATTAAAGAAGTTATTTGATGATAATAATGGTAAGGATATTTTTTATGATTTATTAATTTCAATATTAAAGGCAATGCTTTTAGTAGAAGGAATTGGAGATATAGAGATATAAAATATGAAATAAAAGAAACAGTTGGTGTTATATGAAAAAGGCCTCTAGATTTCATACACTATTTGAGAACTAGAGACCTCATACCAGTTTATAAATAGTAAATTGGCATGTTAATTTATTACTGAAAGTTAAAAGAACATCAAGACGAAGCTACTAAAAGTATGGGTTAATCCATTTGAGTTGGGGTACCCTTTATTTTTAATACTAAATAGTATAAGGAGAATTCAAATTGAGAGAAGATAAATTAAAATCTTTTGATGATGATATATACAATAGAAAAGTAATAGCAGAAAATTTGACTAAAATAATAGAAGTACAAGAAGAACCTATAGTAATTTCATTGGATTCTGAATGGGGGACAGGAAAAACTACTTTTGTTACTATGTGGAAAGATTTATTAGACAATGATGAAGAATATAGCTCTAAATTTAATACTTTATATTTTAATGCTTGGGAGAATGATTATATAACAGATCCTCTACTTGCTTTAGTTTCAGAAATAGAAGCAGAGATAAAAAGAGAGGATAGTAAGTTTAAGAAGAATTTTAATAAAGTAAAAGAAGTAATTCTACCAATGGCCAAATTAGTAACAAAGGTTGGCGTTAAAGTCGGAACTGCAGGAGTGTTGGATTTAGACAAGGTTAATTTAGGGGACTATACAGAAGATACAATAATGGATTTAGCAAGTAAATTAGGTGAATTCTCTATAAAGGAGATAGTAGCAAGTAAAAGTATAAGAACTAAATTCAAGGAAGTAATGAGTGAGTATCAAAAAGAAAATTGTAAAAAAATAATATTCTTTATAGATGAATTAGATAGATGTAGACCAACATTTGCTATAGAACTATTAGAAGTTATAAAGCACTTATTTAATATAGATAACTGTATATTTATTATTTCAATAGATAAGGAGCAATTATCACATTCAGTATCAACAATATATGGTCAGAATATGGACACAATAGGGTATTTAAGAAGATTTTTTGACTTAGATTATAGATTACCAAAACTTGATGTGCATATGTATATGGATAATAGAAATGAAGTTGTATTAAAAGGTTACTACAACGTAGAATTATTTAAAATGCTACTAAAAGAGATATTTATTAATGAACAATTCTCATTAAGAGATATTGATAAAGCACATTACTATATTAAACTACTATTACCATTAGTTACGGAGTTTAATAAAGATAGTAAAGATAATTCTGTATACATAGCTACTATAAGTTATTTATATGCAATTTTAATAGCAATGAAGATTAAAAAACCTGTATTATATAGAAAAATAATTGATGTAGAATATAATGTTGAAGAAATTTTAAAGGATATTAATATTGTAAATTTGGACCATTACAAAGAAGTAATAATAGGTGGTTGGCACAATAAACCATTACAAGAAGTAATAAAACCCACTTTAGAAATATTTTTAAAAGTTAATCTCAAATATAAAAAAGAAGGTTATATATATTGTAGTGAAGAGTATCAGTATGCTGTAGGTATAAAGAATACAAATGGAGGAGTTGGTTTGAACAATGTATTTAAAATGGAGTATTTATTTAATGATAAAAAATTAAATATTATTGATAAGCTAGAATTTATTGAAGCATTTTCTAATCAATGTATAGGGGGAAGTGAGTAAAGATAAAGTTAGATTAGTTAGAGAAGAACTTTAATAGTTTGTCAATATATTTTAGTAAAAAGTTCAATACTACGTAGATAAGTTAATAGCACTAAATAATTTCAACTTATTGTTTAATCAACATAAAAGTTAGGATATAATAAAAGGTAAGAAAGAAAGTGGAGGTAAGGCAAAATGGAGCAAAAACCACTTCCAATCAATAAATTAGCAAATTCATGTTGATTTAGATTTCTCTCAAGTCTAAGATATCTTAATTTTTGAGCAAATGTATCTAATTCCATATCTTGTAGTATAATAGTATTAATATTAAACTTTATTACTGAAAACAATGTTGCAAAAGTTGCACTTTTGTACACACTGCACATGCTAAGCTTATGACAACTTATTATCCTTTAGAAAAGTTAAGAAAGATACCTGGACTTGAACATGCTAAGTATGTTGATCCTTATGCAGGAAGTAAAGGAAATTCTATAAGGTATTTATCTGTTGCTCCAAGAACTAATGATATGAAGGTTGTTGGAGTTGATAACCTTTTCTGTGCAGGAGAAAAGTCAGGCCTTTTTGTTGGTCATACTGAAGTGTGATATGCTAAACTGCGAACGGATATGCTTAAGATACAAACTAGACAATGTGTTTAAAGCATTATCTAGTTTTTTTTTATGTTAAAATTAATAATAAATTCATCAGTATCTATTACAATTGATTCTATCATTTCATTTAATAGTTTTTTCTTTGATTCGAAGTCTAAAGAATCTATGTTATTTTTAAAGTGTTCAACTAAATTTAAAACTTCTAATATTTCAGCTTCAGATAATGATTTTGAAGCTTCATCTTCAAGTAAATTCTCTTTTTGTTTTTCAAGATCCTTCTTTTTATCTTTTTCTTTTGTTAACTCATCAATTATTATTTTACTAACTTCTAAATCTTCTATAACTTTTAGTTTATTCACTAAAACTTTAATAGATTTATCGCATTGTTCTATAGCGTTATCAATTGATTCAGCTGTTAATTTTAAATTTAACTCATTAGATTTATTTAATATATTTTCTAAATCAGCTATTATTTGAATTTCAGAGTAGTTTTTTAAGTAATCAATTAACTTTTCTTCTAAAAGAGGACCATTTAAATTTTTAGATTTACATCTAGTACCTCCAGAAGCAACCTTCATAGCACATTGATAATAAAATGTCTTTGTACCATTTTTTAATTTACCATGAGCAATATTCATAGATGAACCACAATTACATTTTAATATACCAGTTAATAGAGCTGTATTTGTTTTTCCTCGTCTTGGAGCTTTATCTGTATTTTCTTTAAGGATATTTTGAACTTTCATCCAGTCATCAGCATTAATTATACCTTTGTGTTTTGATACAGCAATTATTTGTTCATTATCTTTACCATAGCGCAAAAGTCCATTGCCATTAGCAGATCCACAAACCTCATAATTTTCTTTCTCTAAATATTCTAAAACTTTATCTGTTGATTTTACATATACAGGATTTTTTAATATAACATTTATTGCAGATTTAGTAATGTTACCACCATTTTTACCTTTTAAATGATTTGTTAGTGACCATTTAGCAACTTGAGATAAAGATTTTTCTTCTATATATTTTTGGTATATTAATTTAACAATATTTAGCTCTTCTTTATTTGGTTTTAATTCAGTTACGGAACGTTCCTTACCATTTTCATCAATATAGTATTCTCTAGTCCCATCAAATCCTAATGGGGATTGACCACCTAGCCATCTACCCATTTTAGCAAGAGTATACATATTATCTTTGACACGTTCTGCAAGTTGTTCACGTTCTAATTGAGCTAGTGAAGCAAGTATACCTATAACAGCCCTACCAAAGATAGTAGAACTATCGAAACCTTCAGTAGCACTATAAATTATAGTTCCTAGATCATCACATAATTGCATAGTATTGTGAATATCTCTAGCATTTCTACCCAATCTATTAAGTTGATATATAACTATAGAATTTATTTGTTTTGACTTTATTTGATTCATCATTCGTTGATATTCAGGTCTATCCTCATTTTTACCGCTAAACCCTTCATCAATAAAAATATTAACACTTTTACTATCAATATTAAATTTGAACTCGATAAATTTTTTACATTTTTCTATTTGATTTTCAATAGATTCACCTTTTCCAGTAAATTTTGATTTTCTTGTGTAAATTGCAATTTTATTCATTTTTAAATTCTCCTATTTAAAATATTTTCATTACACCTAATGGTTCAAAATAAATAATGTAAGTATCTATTTTGTAACAAATTCCATATTTGCACTTATAATACTCAATTGCTTCGCATAAAAAATCTTCTGTAACATCTAAATATTCAGCTAATTCATGTTTATTTCTTACACCATATCTATATGCATTTATTATATCTACCATACCAACGAGTTTTTTATAACCCCATCTGCGGGCAATTATCTCTTGTTTTACATTTTCAATTTTTGTTTGATCTATTATATTTCCATAAGTAGTATGATAATGACCAAGTTCTTCAGCAAGAACACATTTTTTTTCAGTTTGGGTAGATAGGTTTTTATTAATTGCAATTCTATTTCCTTTACAACGTCCATCTGCACTTTTTAAAATTACTTCTTTTACTTTTATTCCTAAATCACTACATTCATTTAATAAATTCTCATAAGCCATAAAACCACCTACTATTCATTCCAGAAATTATCATCATTCATAATATCATCATCATGTTTAATATCTTCTATGCTTGCTCCTGGTTTTGCATGAGCAGCTATAGTTTCATTTGAGTATTTATTTTTTAAATCAATTATAGTAGCAGTTTTAGAAATTTCTAAAGTTAAAATACTATTAATTTTATTAAGTATATTTTTATTAGAATTTGAAATAAATTTATGTTTTATAGTGCTTGATTCTAGAGAATAGTCATTTTTATTTATATTGTTTATTTCCTTAAACTCTTCTTCTTCAATTTCGGAAAGTTTTTCTATATTATCTTTTAACATAGTTACAATAGGAGTAGAATTTTCATCTAATATTCTAATAATTAACTCGTTAAAATCAGTATCTTTAATATATCTTTTTATTGCTGAATTATCATCTATTTTTCTTATAGTATCTGTAACTTTTTTAGAGTATTTTAACTCAATAACATTTGAATTATCAATACTTATATCTTTATCATCACCAATAAGTTCATAGATATCTACGTCGAATATATCTGCTATTTTCCCTAATATGATTTCGTTGGGAACAGTCCTACCACTTTCGATATCACCTAAATAACTTCTAGATATACCTAATTCATTAGCGAGCATTGCACCTGTATATTTTTTGCCAATTTCAATAGACTTTTTGCTTCTAAGTTTCTTTATTTTTGAACCGATATCAATAGTATTCATAAAAAAATCATCTCCTTATTTTGTAATTGTACGTAATTTACGTAGTTTTGTCAATAATATTACGTAAAATTTAGATAATTTAAGTATTAGCAATTTAATTTAAAAATATGCAAAAATATCTAAGGATTTACGTAAAAATACGTAAAAACCAAAATTGCGACATTACGTAAAAATACGTAAAATATATTTGTAAGCTAATTAAACGGCAATTAACAGAAAGGAATTAAAATTGATGAATGAAGTAATAAATAATTTACCATGGAATAAGAAAATAGAAATTTTAAGGGTATCAAATGGATGGTCACAGTCAGAAGCTGCTAAAGAATGTTATACAGGACAAAAAGCATTTTGGTCTTGGGAGAGTGGGCGAGTATATCCACGCAAAAATAGTAGACGAGCTATAGCGTCAGCATTCGGTGTAAAAGAAGAAGATATTTTTGGAAAGAAGAATTAGATTCTATTTAATTTAAAATTTAGTATCAAATAAATAATTACTTGAATATTATATAGAAATAATTTTTTTGAGGAATTGTATGAAGGAGTATAGGTTTAGAGTTGGCGTTAGACCTACCAAAGATACCATAAATAGATGTAATATATGTGCAGCTCAAATATTAATAGATAAATATGGTCTAGAGGTAATGATGAAAGTCTATAAGGAACAACAGTTATTAAAGAAAGAAAAATAATAATAAAACAGATTGTAACAAATGACTATAAAGTGAAAAACTTAAAATTATAATTAACATAATAAATAATTAGTTAAATTTTAAAAATAAAAAATAGCATTGGTAGAGAGTAACGTGAGAAATAGTAAGAATAAAATATATAGGAGGTTAAAAATGATTATAAAATTCATGAGAGAATTGAAGGAAAAGGTTGGCCAAAACTTATTTAAAGAAATAATAAGTATGGCTGAAAAAGATATTAAATTTAATAGAGTAAACCTAAGAAAGTTAACTACTCAAAAAGATTTTATATTTATTTGTCAAAAGTATTACAACGTACTAACAACATAATGATAGGAGAATATATAAATGAAAAATATAAAACATAAACATAGAGAAGAGGTTCAATTATTTGTTAATAAAGAATTAGAACTTGAGGTAAGAGCAGTTGAAATTAATGGAGAAGGTTGGTTAGTTGGTAAAGATGTTGCAGAAGTTTTAGGATATTCAAATACATCAGATGCATTAAAGAAACATGTTGATATTGAAGATAAGGGGGTAGCGAAATGCGATACCCTTGGTGGAAGTCAAGAAATGATAGTGATAAATGAAAGTGGTCTATATTCCCTAGTTCTTAGAAGTAAGTTACCAGGAGCTAAAAAATTTAGAAGATGGGTTACATCAGAAGTATTACCACAGATAAGAAAAACAGGAGGATATATACCAATAAGTGAAGAAATGTCAGAAGCGGAAATAATGGCAAAGGCATTGATTATATCCCAAAAGACTATAGAGAAGAAGGACGAGCTTTTAAAAGCTAAGGATAAAGAGATAAAGGATTTATCACAAGATTTAACTCAAAAGAATAGATTTATTAATCAGTTAGCAGCAAGTGAAAATACTTTATTAGTTAGAGAAGTTGCCAAGGTTGCATCTAAAGCAGATGTAGTAATTGGTGAAAAAAGATTATGGGACAAGCTTAGAGAGTGGGGATTGATTTTTAAGAACTCAACAGAACCAAAACAATGTGGAGTTGATAGGGGATATTTTGAAGTTAATGAAGGTACCAAAGAAGCTAAAGGCAAGGTGTTTACTTATAGAACTACAAGAGTTACTGGGAAGGGGCAAGCTTATATTATAGAAAGATTGCTTAAGGAAATTTAATAGGTGAATCTATGAAATGTTTAAATATATGGGGCATATGCACATTTGTAATGCCCCTAGTGTTAATAATAATTATTGGGTTAATGTTTATAATTGCATCTATTTTAGATGGAGTAGACAAGCTAATAAAGAGAATTAGGAGATAATCATGAAAGAATTAAGAGAGAAACTTCATCAAGCTATTGATGAGTATAGACTGACCGATGAAAGAACTGTTGCTATTAGCCAAGAGTTGGACAAGGTAGTTTGCCAAGCACAGAAGTTAATTGCAAAAGAAGGATTAGACTATATAGAAGCTGTAGAAAAAGCAAAAGAATTGATAGGATCTGAAAGAGTTGGCGCTCATGTAGATTCAGATTCAATCAATTCAAAAGAAATCAATGATAGTATAACAGAAAATTAAAAGAATTTAAACAGGAGGAATTAAATAATGAATATGTTATTACAAAATGATTTACAAGAAGTAAAAGAGGAATTTAAAGTAACCGACTTACAAGAAGCTACATGGGCATTAAGAAAATTAAGAGCATTAAATGAGAAAATAGATGAAATTAATGCTATAGCAGTTGAAGAAATATCAAGAATTAATGAGTGGGCAGAAAAAGAAGTTAAGTCATTAAATTATGATAAAGAATATTTTGAGCGATTATTAAGTGCTTACTATGTAGAGGAGAGAGCAAAAGATAAAAAGTTTAAATTATCAACTCCATATGGAAAAGTAACATCTAGAAAAACAACTAAATATATCTATGAAGATGAACAAGCAATAATGGATTACTGCAATACGAATGAAATTGATGTAATTAGAGTTAAAGAAGAGTTGGATAAGACTGTATTTAAGAAGCTTTGTAAAGATGGTGTAAATCAAGAAACAGGGGAAGTTGTTCCTGGAGTAAGGGTTGAAGTTGTAGAAAGTATAAGTATTAAAGCTGAATAGGAGGACTTTAGATGAATTTATATGAAAAGTTAGTTGAGATTAGAAAAGAAGTTATAAACTTTTCTAAAGATACAGAAGGATATGGATATAAATATGTAAGTGGTAGTCAAGCTATAGCAAAGATAAGAGATAAGATGGATGAGTTAGGAATAATATTAGTTCCAGGAGTAGGAGATACAATTACATCTACTTACGATTATATAAATTCTAAAGGTAAAGAGTGTACAGACCATATAGTATCTGGAGATATGTCTTATACATGGATTAATGCAGAAGAACCGAGTGAAACATTAACAGTTCCATGGAAGTTATATGGAGCACAAGATGATATATCAAAAGCATTTGGTAGTGGTTTAACATATTCAGAAAGATACTTTATATTAAAGTTTTTCCAAGCACCTACTGATGATGCTGATCCAGATAATAGAGATACATCTAATAGAGGAACTGGAGCTAAAAAAGGATTAAGTGAAGCACAAGTGAAGAGATTATATGCAATTGCTAATGCAGCAGGATATGACCAAAAAACAATTAAACAAATGGTAACTACTAGATATAACAAGGTAGTAGAGCAGTTAACCAAAGCAGAATATGACCATGTTTGTAATGGATTGGAGGGTAAGAAGAATGGCTAATTCTATTAAATTAGATTGGAGAAATCAAGAGATATTTTATGTACCTGCTACAGATGTTGAATTTATGATAGAGGACAGAACGGAAAAGATTAAATTAACCAATGAACAGTTTGAATGTTTGTTTGACCAATATAGAGAAAGCGCTGGAGAAAAGACAGTTAGTGAGTTAGAAGATAAAATCTTAGAATTAGAGGTTGCATTAGAGAATGCACATGAAATTATAGAGGAGAAAGAAAGACTAGAGGATATAAGATTAGAAAAGTACTATAGTCCTTCTTACTAGAGGTAATTAATATGGCAGAGAGAAGAATGTTTTCAAAAACAATTATAGATAGTGATGCTTTTTTAGATATGCCACTTAGTACACAGGCTTTATACTTTCATTTAAGTATGAGAGCTGATGATGATGGATTCATAAATAACCCTAAAAAAATACAAAGAATGGTTGGGTGTAACCAAGATGATATTACGTTACTTATAGCTAAAAGATTTGTGATTCCTTTTGAAAGTGGTGTATGTGTAATAAAACATTGGAGAATACATAATTATATAAGAACTGATAGATATAAAGAGACTCCATATCAAGAAGAAAAGAGTCAATTAATATTAAAAGACAATAACTCCTATACTTTATCAAATGAGATGACTACCATTGGTATACCAAGCGGTATACCAGACGGTGTACAAAATGGTTACCAATGTGAAACCCAGGTTAGGTTAGGTAAGGATAGGTTAGGTAAGGATAGGTTAGGTAAGGATAATAATACTATATCTAAAGATATAGTTAGTAGTACTAAAGTACAACCTATTATTGATTCTTGGAACTCATTAGGATTACAAAAGTTAGTAGCAATAAATCCTAACACAAATAGATATAGATTATTAAATGCAAGAATTAAAGAATATGGATTAGATAAAGTATTAGAAGCAATAGAAAATATAAGATATTCAAGTTTCCTAAAAGGACAGAATAATAAAAATTGGACCATTACATTTGATTGGCTGATTAAACCTAATAATTTTACAAAAGTATTAGAAGGGAATTATAGAGATAAAGGAGATAGCAATAATGGAGGTATTGAACAGAATATTAAATCAAGTGAAGATAAACCGCAATATAACTTCGGCTGCTTCGAATAATTACAAGTGTAATAAGTGTAAAGATACAACTTGGTTATTTAATGATGAGGGGAAGATAAAAGCTAGATGTGAATGTTATGAGTTAGATCTTATAAATAGAATGTGGGAAAATTTTGGGGTATCACCAAAGGATATAAAACCATTAAGAGAATACAAGCCTTATAACGATATAACTAACAAAGCTAGAGAAAAGGCAGTAGAGTATATAAAAAGCTTTGATGAAATAAAAGATGATAGAGAAAATGGCTTTTGTTTAATGGGACAACCAGGAGCAGGAAAAACACATATAGTTACTGCAATAGGTAAGGCTTTATTAGATAAAAAAATACCAGTAGTGTATATGCCTTATATAGAGGTTATGAGGAAATTAAAGGCTTGTGCTATGGATGAGGAATATTATAACAAGACAATAGAGAAATATAAGAGGGCTAAAGTATTGATTATAGATGACTTATTTAAGGACAAGGTTAAGAAAGGTAAGTTAATAGGTGAAATTAAAGAACCGGATATTAAGCATATATATCCAATAATTAATTATAGATATTACAACTATTTACCTACTTTAATTTCTACAGAATGTACTCCAATAATGCTTTTAGATTTAGATGATGCTTTAGGCGGTAGGATATTGGAGTGTTGTGGTAAGAGATTTGGAACTGTATTTAAGAGTGATTGTAATTATAGATTAAAAAAATATGCAGAATAAGGAGCGAAATATGAAAGCGTGGGAAAGCATGACTAATGCTGAAAGAGCAGCGCAGACATTTAGGGATATAAAGTTAAGGCAGGAGAGAAGATTAGAGATAAGGAAACGTGCAGAATATGAAGCTAATTCCTTTACAGTAGAAAGTTCATTAAAAGCAATAGCAAGAACAAGAGGAGCTAAGAATAGAGGGTGTAGGTCATGCAGATAAGGGAAATACATTTTTGTGAAGTATGTGGAAGTCCTTATGTAGAATTACACCATGTAGTGTACAGGTCGGAAAATAAGAATTTAGAGAACTGTAAATTAAACTTTGTGTATTTATGCCAGGAGCACCATAGAGGAACATATGGAGTACATGGAAGTAAAGGAGCAAGACTTAATAGAAAACTTAAATTAGAGTTCCAAAACAAGCTGGAAGAGTTATTGGACAAGCAGTATTTAACTAGAGAAGAAATAAATAATATTTTACAGATTGACGATAAGGCGCTTAATAGGCTTTTAAAGAGGTTTTCTATACAAGACTATAATATATCAAAGAAGATATAATAAGGGCTTGTATGGGCGGTAAATTGATTATGTAGAGGTGTGTTTTGGAAGAGTTAAAGAATCAATATCTGGATGATTGTATTATCTTAGGAAACATAATTAAAAGAAAAAATAATCTAAAAGAAGATGATATAGCAGGAGCATTTAGTTTAATGCAAGATAGCTTACAAGCTTATTTTAGATGGTCAGTTATAAGATGTGAAATAAGAAGCAATTTAAAGCGTGGAGAAAGAGCAGAGATTAAAGATTTACTAGAGAATATAGTTAAGTATCTAGATGAAGTACATAGAGATACAAGGGTAATATATAAGCTTGGTAGAGAAGATTTAAGGAATAATAGAGAAGAGTAGAAAAAGTTAATTTTAGCAATAGCTATAACTATATATTTTTAATTAATAATCAATTAATAATAAGAGAAAGAAGGAGAAATATCATGAATTGGATAACTGAAAGAGAATTACAAGAGTTTAAAGAGTTTTGTAAAAAACAAAAAATAAAAGATTCATTTAATAATTATATAGTTTGGAAGGATAAATATAAAATATGATATTAGCAATTGACCCAGGGAATGAACAAAGTGGAGTAGTTCTTATTAGAGAAAGAGATTTAAAGCCAATAGTTGCTGAAAAAATAACAAATGAAGAACTTTTAGATAATCTACTTATGGATAGGTATGAAAGATTAGAGGAAAGTGAATGTATAAATCATGTTGCTATAGAAATGATAGCAAGTTATGGAATGGCAGTAGGCCAAAGTGTTTTTGAAACTTGTGTGTGGATAGGAAGATTCATTCAAGCATTAGAGGATAATTATTATAATGATTCATTAAAATTCATTTATAGAAAAGATGAAAAGATGAATTTATGTGGCAGTATGAAAGCTAAAGACAGTAATATAGTACAAGCCTTAATAGATAGATTTGCTCCTAATACACCTAATAAAGGGAAAGGCACTAAGAAAGAACCAGGGTGGTTTTACGGATTTAAAAAAGATATATGGCAAGCTTATGCAGTTGCAGTAACTTATTATGATATGTATTTAAATGGAGGTAATATAAGTGAATAAGGTTATACTTATTGGAAGATTAACTAAGGATCCAGAGCTAAGATATGCAGCAGGAAGTGGAACAGCAGTTTGTAGATTTACTTTAGCAGTATCAAGACAGTTTAAAAAGGACGAAACAGATTTTATAAATTGTATAGCATTTAATAAACAAGGAGAAGCAATTGCGCAATATGTTACTAAAGGGAGGCAATTAGCAGTCACAGGGAGCATAAGAACAGGTAGTTATGATGGACAAGACGGGGTTAAGAGGTATACAACAGATGTAATTGTAGAAAGCTTTGAGTTTATTGGTAATAGTAATAATGGAAATGTAAATACAAATAATCAAAACAACGATTATTGGAATATGTCAACAGATAATGGATTTGGTGTAGAAGAACCAATTGATGATGGAGACATGCCATTCTAGGAGGAAAAGTCAATGTTAGATGTAATAGAAGGTCAAGTATCAATATTTGACCTTCCAGTAATAACACCTAAGGAAGAAGTTAAGAAAGTCATAAAAAGAGTAATATTTAAGCCTAAACATAGATGGCAAGCTAATCTTTTCAATGAGTTTAAAATTGGCAAAGAGTATGAGGTTGTAGATGAATATAAAAATAGATGTGGAATTGAATTTTATGTATTTGATGGAATTGACAGAGAAGCATGGTGTGAATTGTTTGAAGATATAAAATAACAATTTGAATAAAACAATAAGGAGATGAAGGAATGAATAATAAAATATATGCTTTATTTACTGATGAAATAGTATGCCCTTACTGTGGATATGAAGTTTCAGATAGCTGGGAATGCCCAGATGAAGATGATGAAATGTATTGTGATAATTGCGGTAAAGAATTTTTATATGTAAGAAATATAGAAGTAACTTATAGTAGCTACAAGTTGGATTAATTCACAATACAAAAATATTATGAGGAGAGTATGAAAGTAAAAATATTAGAGATTATGCAAGGAATACCATTAGAAAAAGAGAAAATTTATAAGGTTAATTTTGAAAAAGATGAACATGACATTATTTTTAATAATGGCATTTGGTGTGGAGTATATAAGAGTAATGTAGAAATAATAAATGGATATATGCAGTTAAATAATGGACAGTTAGTGTTTAATTTAATGTAATAAATAGGAGAGATAGAATGGATAAAGAGTTATTTAGAAAAACAGAGGGAATATTATATGATTATAATGATCTAACAAATAAAATAGAATTATTAAAAGCTGAGATAAAAGAAATGGAAGAACAATATCAAGGATGTTCAGCCATACAATATGAAGAAAAAACAGGTAGCACTAATAAATTTAATAGTAGTGTAGAAAATGAGGTTATGAGTAGAGAGCAGAAGCTTATATGTTATTATAAAGATTTAAATAAAAAGCAAACATTAAAGAGAAGATTAGATATAGCAATAGAAAGTTTAAAAGAAGAAGAAAAGCAGTTAGTAGAATTAAGGTATACTAACAAGAGAACTTTAAGTTGGAATCAAATTGCAAGAGCACTTAAGTATAGTGTAGATTATTGCAGAAAAGATTTGAGAAATAGAATTATAAGAAAATTAGCAGATACTATTTTCTATAATCCATATAAGCAAGAAAGGTTTGAGTTATAAAAAAAGTAACCCCCTTTTTATACCCACTTTATACCCAACATGCTACCACTAAATTGTGATAGTATTTAAGTGTGGAAAATGTGAGTAAGGTTTTCCAATACTGTCCTCTATAGTGATATTAGTAAAGCAGCTAGTGTAAAAAGCTAGTTGCTTTACATTTTTTACATAAGATTGTAAAATTGTAGAGAGGAGGGATATTATGAATAAAATTAAGAATAGGGAATGTTTTTGTGGAAGTGGGAAAAAGTTTAAATCTTGCTGTATGTCTAAAATAAATTCACAGAAAAAAATAGTTTCAGATGAGGTGCTGAGCAATCCTAATAGATTAAATCAGCTTTTATTTGAAAGATTAAAATCAACTGATTACAAGACATGCTTTTATCCAGAGAAAGAAAAATGCAAAAAACCAATAAAGAATGCACATACTTTGCAGAATAATGGAATTTTATCATTAATTTCTGAAAATGGACATGTAAGAATATATGATTTATTAAATAAAGTTAGGAAAGGTACTTCAACTAAAGAAGTAAGTAAAAATAGTGCAACAACTTTTTATGGCTTTTGTGAATATCATGATTCTGTAGTATTTAAAGAAATAGAACTTTTACCATATACTGCTAGTGAAAAGCAAAATTTTCTTCATGCATATAGGACTTGTGCACAAGAGTATCATAAAAAAAATAGGATGTTAAAAGCTATACAAAATTGCTTTAAAGACAATCCAATAGTAGTTAATATTCCTGGCTTTATAGAAAGCTATGAGAATATGGAGCTATCTTTTAAAGATGTTGAAAAATATATGAACATATTTAATGAAGCATTTAAAAATAATGATTTTAATATATTAGAAAGTTATGTTTATAAATTTGATCAAATGTATGATTTTGCAGTAACTACAATGTTTAATCCTACATTTGATATTAATGGTAAAATGTTAAATGACATATATTCAAAAGATGAGGAAAGATTAAAGAGTGTTTTTATTAGTATTTTACCTACACAAACAAACTCTTTTTTTATAATTAGCTATTTAAAGGAAGATTTCGAACATTTTAAAGAGTATTTAGAAAAAATAAAAGCATTTACAGATGATCAGTTAAAAATTTTCCTTAATAATTTAATTCCTACATATAGTGAAAATATAGTATTGAGTCCACGATTATGGGATAAATGGACTCCATTTTCAAGAAGGGAATATGAGAAAGTTATTAATGGGGAAATTGGTGATTTTAGTAAACTTATATCATTAGAATTACCATTTGATAGTTTAGAGGATTATATTGAAGGCTTAATGATAAAGAATGGAGCCAATGATATGATGAAAAAGCCAAAATATGATTTATTTAAAAAAAATTAATAAAAATTTAAATTATTTATATTAAAATAATATTATAATTAGCATTATGATCATTGTTAAATAAGAACATCTAGTATAGAAGCTAGGTGTTTTTATTTTTTAGAAAGTAGGTGGCATTAATGGAGAAACTAACAGATAAACAAATAATATTTGCAAATGAGTATCTAGTAGACCTTAATGCTACTAGAGCTTATAAAAAGGCTTATCCTAATGTTAAAAAGGATAGTGCGGCAAGAGCAAATGCAAGTAAGTTACTAACAAAAGCTAACGTTAAAAAGTATATAGATGAACAACTCAAAAAAATAGAAGATGAAAGTATAGCAGATGCAACAGAAGTTATGAAATACCTTACCGCAGTAATGAGAAATGAAATTACAGAAGAAGTTGTTGTTGTAGAAGGTGAAGGAGATGGATGTTCATCAGCTAGGATAGTTAAGAAAGAACTATCAGCTAAAGATAGAATTAAAGCAGCAGAGCTTTTAGGCAAGAGATATAGGTTGTTTGTTGATAAGGTAGAACAAAAAGTAGATGTAAATGCTGCAACTAAGTTAGATTCAATATTACAACAGTTAGAGGAAGATGATAATGAGTAATGAATACAAGTTATCTAAGAAATATAAAGATTTTATAAAACATAATGCACCAGTAGAGTGTTTAGAAGGAACAACTGCAGCAGGAAAAACTACAGTAGGAATACTAAAGTTTATGTTGCAAGTTGCTAAGTCTAAAAAGAAACAGCATGTTATAGCAGCTAAGACTACTGGAGTAGCTGAAAAGAATATCATACAAAAAGAATATGGAATTACTGATGTATTTGGAGAGTATGTAAAGTATAACGGTAATGGTGATAAAGATGATAAGATACCACATATCAGATATAACACTCCAAATGGTGAAAAAGTAATTTATATTCTAGGTTATGATAATAAAGAAAAATGGAAGATGGCACTTGGTTCACAGTTCGGATGTGTTCTTATAGACGAGGTTAACACAGCTAATGTTGAGTTTGTTAGGGAAATAAGTACTAGAAATGATTACTTAATGATGACACTTAATCCAGATGATCCAAACTTACCAATATATAAAGAGTTTATAAATTGTAGTAGACCATTAATTAAATACAAAGATGATGTACCAAGAGAAATAATGGAGCAGTTGAACAGTGAGGAAAAAACAAACTGGACATACTGGTTCTTTTCTTTTTATGATAATGCATCATTAAGTGAAGAAGATATTGAAAAGAAAAAGTTAAGTGCTCCAAAAGGTACTAAGCTTTATAAAAATAAGATATTAGGTCTAAGAGGAAGAGCAACAGGAATTATATTTAGCAACTTTGAAAGAAAGAATCATGTTGTTAGTAAAGAGTATGCTAAAAAGTTTATTAGAGATAGAAGTAATAGACAACAAACAGAATGGTTTGAAATATTTAGTTCTGGATTAGATACAGCTTATTCAACTAATAGCCCTGATACAATCTCAATGAGTTTTATTGGTATTACTAATAAAGGTAATTGCTTTGTACTAGATGAAAGGGTATATAATAATGCTAATTTAGATATACCTATAGCTCCAAGTGATACAGTAAAGAACTTTATAGATTTCTTAGAGAGAAATAGAAAAGAATGGGGATTTGCTAAAGATGTATTTATAGATTCAGCAGACCAGGCTACTATAACAGAGTTTGCAAAATATAAAAGGTTAAATGGCACAGTATATAATTTTAACAACGCATGGAAGAAAACAACTATTATAGATAGGATAAATCTTCAATTAGGTTGGTTTGCTCATAATCAATATAAGATTATAAACCATTGTGTAAATTATATATCTGAATTAGAAACATATAGCTGGATGGAGGGTAAAGATAATACTCCAGAAGATGCAAATGACCATATGGTTAACAGTACTCAATATAGTTGGTTGCCTTATAAAAATCGCATAGGAATTTCAAATAATTTATGATATTTAAAAAAGAAAAATAGCTTATTTTCCATAAAAATGCGTGTTTTATCATAATAAAACTGCGTAAAATGTGGAAAGTAATATTTATACTTTTATAAAAGCAAGTAAAATAGCGACATTAAAATAAAACTGCGTTTTTTCATTATTCTACGCATTTTTTAAAATTAAAGAAAAAGCTTAAAAATAAATTTATGAGTAGAAATAAAATTATATATGATATATGGCTTTACAATCAAAATTAAGGCTAGTTTTGATTAAAAGGTATAAAATGTTATTGAATAATAAAAAAACGTTATATGGAGTGAATAGAGGTGAAAAATGAAGATAACAGAGAAAGTGAGGAATTTTATGAGAAGCTTTTTAAGAATACAAGAAGCGCAAACAACTAATTTTAATATACAAGAAAGTATGAACTATGAAACAAATGTATTTAAAAATAAGATTTGGTACAGGGGCGATAGTTATGAATTAGAGCAATTATATAAGCAGTTGCAAAATAATAATTTCTCATTTTGGGGGAGTGTTCCAACAGTAGGTATGGAAATAAGAAAAATACATACTGGACTACCTAAAATAATAGTTAATAAATTAGCTGATATTACATTAACAGATTTAAATGATATATCTTTTGAAGATAGAAGTTTAAATGAAACATGGGAAGCTATAGTTAAGGAAAATAAATTTTATAAATTATTAGATAAATCAACAAAGAAAGTTTTAGTAGCTGGTGATGGTGTTTTTAAGATATCATTTGATTCCAATATATCTAAATATCCTATTATAGAGTTTTATGATGGTGATGATATTGAAATGGTATATGAAAGAGGGCGTATGAAAGAAATTATATTTAATACTGCTTATAAACATAAAACAAGAGTGTATAACTTAAAAGAAACTTACGGTTATGGATATATAACATATAAACTATTCATAAATAATAACGAAGTATCATTGAATACTATTCCACAAACAAGTGATTTAGCAGATGTAACTTTTGATAAGAGTTTTAATATGGCAGTTCCATTTATGATATATGAATCAGAAAAGTGGGAAGGTAGAGGACAAAGTATATTTGATGGTAAAACAGATAACTTTGATAGTTTAGATGAAACTTGGAGTCAATGGATAGATGCATTAAGAGCAGGAAGAGCAAAAACATATATACCAGATGATTTATTGCCTAGAGATATTAAGACTGGAGAAATAATGAAGCCTAACTACTTTGATAATAGGTTTATTCAAACAGATAAGAGTATGAAGGAAAATGCAGATAGTAAAATCATTACTGAACAACCAGGTATACCAACAGAATCTTATCTTCAAACTTACGTTACAGCTTTAGATCTATGTTTACAAGGATTAATTTCTCCATCAACATTAGGAATTGATAATAAAAAGTTAGATAATGCAGAAGCTCAAAGAGAAAAAGAAAAGACAACCCTTTATTCAAGACAAGCTATTATAGATGCATTAACTGAAATGTTACCTAGATTAGTTGATGTAATATTTAAGGCTTATGATTCTTCTTTAAACCAAAGTATTAATGATTTAGAAGTAGAAATAAGTTTTGGAGAATATGCATCACCTTCATTTGAAGCAGTTGTTGAAACACTATCTAATCCAAATACACCAATGTCTATAGAAGCAAAGGTTGAGGAAATGTGGGGTGATAGTAAAGATGATAAATGGAAAGAAGAAGAAGTTAAAAGAATAAAAGAGCAAAATGGAATTATTACTATGGAGGAACCTTTTGTAGGGGGAGATTTAAATGAAGAAAGTAATAATAAACAACAGAGTATACCAGATGGACAAGAAGAAGCTTAAAGGATTATTTGATATTGCAAAGGAACTTGTAAAGTTAGGTATATATGCAGTAGAGAAACATAATATCATTGAAATGAAAAGAGATATATTACCTTCAAAAACTAAATTAAAAGAAGAAATAAGGAAATATAAAGAGCAAGGCTATAAGGTATATAGCAATGGATAAAGATTATGATATAGTTGTAGCGTTTCAAAAGATAGAAGAAGAATTAATAAACTCTATGCTTGGAAATATTAAAAGACATACTGACTGGGAAAAAACAGAAGGTTTTGAATGGAGCATGTGGCAAGCAGAACAACTTAAGGCCTTAGAAAAGTATAGAAGTAATAATATAAAGAAATTCAAAGGATATTTTTCAACTATTAATGAACAGATAGAGGAAGTATTAGAAAAAGCCTATAAACAGGGCAATATGCAACAAGAAATTGAAATATTATCAGCATTAAGAGAAGGTTATATATTCAAAAAAAGAAAGAAAAAGAATATTACTTTAAATGCTAAGTTTTTCAGAATAAATGATAGAAAACTTAATGCATTAATTAAAGCTACTAAGAAAGATTTTAAGAATGCACAATTAGCAATGTTAAGAATGGCCAATGATCAATATAGAAAAATAATATTTAATGCTCAAGTATATGCTAATACTGGTGCTGGAACCATAGAAAAAGCTATTGATATGGCAAGTAGAGATTTTATGGCCAACGGTATTAATTGTATAGAATATAAAAATGGTGCTAGAGTTAATGTTGTAAGTTATGTTGATATGGCTATTAGAACAGCAAATAAAAGAGCTTACCTTCAAGGGGAAGGAGATAAGAGAAAAGAGTGGGGAATAAGTACAGTTATAGTGATAAGTAGAGGTGGAGGTTGCCCTAAATGTACACCACATCAAGGTAAAATATATATTGATGATGTATGGAGTGGTGGAAGTTCTAAAGATGGACCATATCCATTACTTAGTTCGGCTATAGAAAAAGGATTATATCACCCTAATTGTAGAGATAGTCATACAACATATTTTGAGGAAATAACTTCTAAACCTAAAAGAACTACTAAAGAGCAACAAGAAGAAAATATAAGACTATACAATGAGCAACAATGGAAAAATTATATAGAAAGACAAGTTAAAAAATACACTAATCTTGAAAATAGAAGTTTTGATAATGAAAACAAGATGAAGTATAAGAATAAAAAAGAAATTTGGAAAAAGAAAAGATAATTAGCACTTACATAAGTAGGTGCTTTTATTATGCTTAAAATTAAGGAGGGATTGAAAATATGGAATTAAAAGATACCATTGAGATGATGGGGAGTGCAGATTATAAAGAAAGGTTTAGAGCAGAGTATTTACAATTAAAAATAAGAATAAATGGATTAAGAAATATGCTTAAGAAATATAAGGCGGGTACTTTAACATTTAAACCATTTTGTAGTTATTATTTATTGAATGGTCAATTAAAAGCAATGGAAATGTATGCTCAATATTTAAAAGAAAGAGCTGAAATAGAAAATATAGAATTGGAGGTAAATAAGTAATGAATGAAAAAGAATTTTTAGAATGGTGCAAACAAGAGGTATGTGATTATACCAATAGACATTTAGATAAAACAGATAAAAAGCAAATTACAACAGACAATGTATTTATGGTATGGAGTTGTAAAACACTGCAAAATAATAAAGCACTACTTAGTACTACTTTATTTGATGGAATGTATTATGAGTGCACATACAATGGAGATAAAAAAGAAATGTATGTAGATGCTTATAAGAAGTGGGAAAATTATAAAGTTGAAAAAAATAATTAAGTCTTAGGAAACTAAGGCTTTTTATTATGCCCAAAACTTGCTTAAGGCTTAAAACTGCGTAAGGAAATAACAGTCTACAGACTATAAATGGAGGGAAGTTATGTTTATAACAAGTTGTAATTTAAGAAAAAGAATAGGAATGAGAAGGTTACTTCAAGTAGATGGAGGAACTGGTACTGGTGGAGAAGGAAATTCAGCAGGCAATGAAGGTGATCCAGAAGCTGGAGAAGGAAAAGGAGAAGAAGCTAAAACTTTTACTCAAGAGGAGTTAGACAAAATAGTAAAGGAAAGAGTTGCTAGAGCAAAGAAAGACCAACCATCTAAAGAGGAGTTAGAGGCTTTTAAGCAATGGCAAGAAAGTCAAAAAACAGAAGAAGAAAAGAAAAATGAAGCTTTAACTAATGCTGAAAAGGCAAGAGTTGCAGCTGAAGAAAGAGCTTTATTAGCTGAAACAAAAGTAACTTGTTTATCTAAAGGAGTTGCATCAACTTCTGTAGATGATGTAGTTATATTAGCTAAGTCTATGCTTAATGATGATTTAACCATGGAACAGGCTATTGATAAGGTATTAGAAAAATACCCTTCTTTTAAAGGGGAACAACAAAAGCAAGAGCAAAACAAAAATGGTTTTATAATTGGTGCTAATAATACAAAACAAAAAGTAAATCCAAATGATGCAATAGCAAGAGCATTTGGAATTAAATAATTAATTAAAAATAAGAAATGGAGATGAAATTATGGCAGTATACAGTTACGCTGAACAATTTGAACAAGCATTACAACAAAAATATGCAAAGGAGTTAACATCTTATGCATTAGAACAATCTAATCCACAAGTTAAATTTATTAATGCTCAAACTATTAAATTACCTAATATCACAGTTAGTGGATATAAAGACCACAACAGAAGTAATATGGGATTTAATACAGGGAGTATATCTAATGAATGGGAACCAAAGAAATTAGCGCATGATAGAGATATAGAATTCCCTTTAGATCCAATGGATATAGATGAAACTAACTTGGTTATAGAAGTAGCAAATGTTCAAAATACATTTGAAACAGAGCAAGCTATTCCGGAAAGAGATTCTTATAGATACTCTAAGTTATATTCAGAAGCTAAGACTTATGAAGCGAATGGAGCAGTAGTAGACACTACAACAACATTAACTACAGCTAATATTTTAGATTGGTTTGATGATCAAATGGAGAAAATGGATGATGCAGGAGTTCCAAGTGAAGGAAGAATACTTTATGTTATTCCGTCAATTCATAAGATGCTTAAGAAAGCGGAGGGATTAACAAGAAATATTGATGTTAATTCAAATAATGGGAAAATTGATAGAAGAGTTTACTCTTTAGATGATGTAGAAATAACTAAAGTTCCATCTGGAAGAATGAAAACTAAGTATGATTTTACAAATGGATGTGTTCCGGCAGGAGATGCAAAACAAATATACATGATACTTATTCATCCATCATGCCAAGTAACTAGAAGTAAATATGCATATATGAAGTTATTTACTCCAGGTACAGATTCAAGAACAGCAGATAAGTATGTATATCAAACTAGAGAGTATGGTGATACATTCTTAATAAAAAATAAAGCTTGTGGTATTGCTATTAATGCAGAAGCTGAATAAATAGGAGGAATAATATATGAAGGCAACAAAAGGAAATAAGGTTTATACAATAGATGAAACTCAAAAAGCCATGTATCAAGCACAAGGTTATGACATAACAGATGATGTAGGAAACATAATAGAGTATGGAGCTGGTAAATCAGTTTCATATGAAAAGTATAAAACTTTAGAGGAAAAGGCTTTAAAGTTAGAAAAGGAAAATAAAAAATTAAAAGAAGAAAATAAGGAATTAAAGAAGGGTGCTCAATAGTATCCTTCTTTTAATTTAAGGATGTGAGTATATGTCATATGTAGACAAAGCATATTATACAGGTATCTTTAAAGGTAATGAAATAGATGATAGTGACATAGATAAATCATTAAGAAAAGCAAGTAGGCATATTGATACATTAACTTTTAATAGGATTAAGGGTTTAGGGTTTGAAAAATTAACAGATTTTCAAAAGGATATTATTAAAGAAGTAACTTGTGAATTAGCAGAGTTTGAGTATGAAAATGCAGAACTTATTGAAAATGTATTATCTAGTTATAGCATTAATGGAGTATCAATGAACTTTGGTGGTAGTTGGAATGTTCAATTAATAAAAGGTGTTGCAATACCAACAGAGTTACATGAAACATTAAAACAAACAGGATTATGTTCATTAAGTTTTAGGAGGTTTTAATTATGAAATATCCATGTTTAGTACCTAAAAAGTTTTGTAAAACTCCAATTAAAGTTATTATTTTTCAAGAAGGAATAAGTGAAGATGGTGAGCCTTTAAAAGCTATTGAAATTGATACTAAATGTAATTATCAAGATAAGGCTAAAATGGTTTTAACAGCAGAACAGAAACTTATTAAAATAGAAGGAACTGTCTTGATACCAGGAGATATTGCTCCTGGTATTTCTGTTATATCTGATGGAGAAGTAAAAGTCTTTGAGGGTAAAAGAAATATATACAAAGGTGAAAAAGCACGTAATCCAGATGGAACAGTTAATTATACTAAGTTGGAGTTGGTTTAAGTTATGGCAAGAGCGACAAGTACTGTAATAATTAATCAACAAAGAATTAAACAGTTAACACGAGCACAAATACAAGCTTTAGAAATGACTGCAGAAGCTTTACATACAGAAGTAGTACAAGCACAGGTAATTCCATTTGGAGAAATAAAGAAAGAAAAATATAAAGAGTATGGTGTTAGAGGGCAATTTGCTAAGAATGGCAGAGAGTATAAAGGCAAAACAAAAACTAGAGTTATTTATCAAGGAGGTACTTTACAAAATGAAAGTACCTTTGTTGATTATAGTAATAGTTCTAAAGGGATTTGTACGTTAGTATCATCAACTCCTTATGCAAGAAGGCTTTATTATCATCCAGAATACAATTTCAATACTAGTGAAAATAAAAATGCAAAAGGTAAATGGTATGAAGAGTGGATTGATGGAAATAAAAAAGACTTCTGCAAAAAGACTTTTAAAGAGTTTTATAAAAGATTAGGAGGGGTTTGATGTTAGGTTTAGCAGATATAAGAAATTGGTTAAAAACTCTTGAAAATAAAGCAGATAACTATTATATAGGAAAGCTTGATAATAAGAATAATAAATCAATTGGAGTATATCAAGGTAAAAATATTATACCTCCTAGAATAACTCTAGGAGGTAGTGAAAACTCTTCTTATGAAGTAAAAGCAATTACTGTACTTATACATTGGAATTTAAATGCAAGGGAAACAGAAGAGTTCTCATATAGATTATTTGAAGAGATATTAAAGCAAAATAGTGTAGTTATTAATAATCATAGAATAAAAATGATTAAGTTAAATACAAATGAGCCTATAGATGTAGGAACAGATGAAAAAGGAATATATGAAAGAGTTATAGATATAGAATTTTATTATGAAAGGAATGAGGGATAATGTCTAAAGTAGAAAGTGGAGTTTATCCAGTACACCAAAATAAATTTAAAATAGGTATAAAGGGTGCTACTAGTACTCAACCAACAGATATGAAAACTATTAAAGATTTAGAAACATTTTCATTATCTATGGATAACAATATCGAAGAATGGTCGGCTTTAGACCAAGAAGGTTGGACTAGAAGAATGTCAACTGGAAAAGGATTTTCTATTTCATTAAGTGGTAAAAGGTGTGTTGGAGATGATGGGAATGATTATGTAGCAGGATTATTATTTAAAAATGCACAAGATTTAGAGAGTAAATTTGAATGGATATTTCCAGATGGAACAAAAGTATCATTTGATTGTATAGTTAATGTTACAAATGTAGGTTCTGGGGACGCAACAAATGTCGGAGTATTAGAGTTTGAAGTGCTTTCAAATGGTAAGCCAACAATTAGTACGGAGGAATAAAAAATGAGTATGATAGATATTTCAAAGAAATTAAGTAATGATAAACCAGTAATAAAAATTGCAGAAGGAAAGGAATATAAAATTAATAATAGCAAAAATACTATGTTATTAATTAATCAAGAAATGCAAAATAATAAAAATGAATTAGCAGCGATGGATAAGGTTGTTAAATTAGCATTAGGACAAAATGCTTTTCAAGAAATTGAAAGTATGGAATTGTCATTTGCAGATTATAAAGTTTTATTTATAGGTATTATGGCTGGAGTTTCTGACCAAAGTTATGAAGAAGTAGAAAAGAATTTTAATACACCCAGCTAAAGATAAGCAAGAATCTTGGTATGATTTATTAGAGGATTATGATTTAATAGAAGCAAGTTTTGCAAAGCAATATGGAATAAGGTTGAGAAATGAACAGGATATGACATGGAGTGAATTTGCAACTTTACTTAGTGGACTTATGCCAGATACACCATTAGGGCAAATTATTTCAATTAGAGCCGAAAAGGATAAAGAAGTAATAAAAAGATTTACTAAAGATCAAAAAAGAATACAAAGTGATTGGAAAAGAAGACAATCTAAGAATGTTGACAAAGAAAGTTATGAAGATGCAATGAATGCATTTAAAAATATGTTCATCTCAATGGCCAATAGTAAGTAAGCACCTAGTTTATTCTAGGTGTTTTAGTTTTTCATTAAGGGGGTGAGATATGTCAACAGAAAGTGTAGGACAAATTGGTTTAGATTTAGTTGTTAATCAAAATCAATTTGATAGGCAAATGAGAGGAATAACTAATATAGCAAGTAAAGCTGGGAAGATATTAGCTGGAGCATTTGCAATAAAAAAAATAACTGAATTTACATCAGCATGCCTTGATTTAGGAAGTGATTTAGCAGAAGTACAAAATGTAGTAGATGTTACTTTTAGTAAAATGAATGAGCAAGTAAATAATTTTGCTCAAAATGCAGTTTTTCAATTTGGTTTAAGTGAAACAATGGCTAAACAATACACTGGAACATTTGGAGCAATGGCAAAAGCCTTCGGGTTTGTAGAAAGTGAAGCTTATGCAATGTCAACAACACTTACTGGATTAGCTGGAGATGTAGCTTCGTTTTATAATATTACACAAGGAGAAGCTTATACTAAATTAAAATCAGTATTTACAGGCGAAACTGAATCATTAAAAGATTTAGGAGTAGTAATGACACAAACTGCATTAGATCAATATGCATTAGCAAATGGTTATGGAAAAACTACAGCTAAAATGACAGAACAAGAAAAGGTTGCATTAAGATACGCTTTTGTTCAACAACAATTATCTTTAGCACAGGGAGATTTTGCTAGAACAAGTGATTCATGGGCCAATCAAGTAAGAATATTAAAATTACAATTTGATAGTTTGAGGGCAAGTTTAGGACAAGGATTTATTGCAGCAGTAACTCCAGTAATAAAAGTGATAAATACAATTATGGGGAAATTAGTTCAACTGGCTAATGTATTTAGTGCATTTATGAAACGATTATTTGGTGTAAAGAGTGATTCAAGTTCAGGTATAGGAGCTGTAGCTTCTGATGTATCAAGTGCAACTAATGCAATGGATAATTTAAGCAATTCAACTAGTGGAGTTGGAAGTGCAGCCAAAAAAGCAGCTAAAGAAATAAAGGGGTTAATGGGAATTGATGAAATAAATACTATTAGCTCAACTGGTTCAGATAGTGATAGTGGATCTGGTGATAGTTCTGGAATTGGTAATATTGGAATGGATGATTGGGATTTTTCTCAACAAGAGAAAGCTACTGATGGATTACTAAGTAAAGTTGAAGTATTTGCTGATAAAGTAAGAAATATTTTTAAAAATATTTCAAATTTCATAAAAAAGCATAAAGAAATTATATTATCCATTATAGGGGGATTAGTTTCTGGAATAATAGCATTTTTTATTGCAGGAAATTGGGGTGCAATTACTGGAGCAATAGCAAGTGTAATTGGCTGGATTGAATTAATACCAACAGCTTTAGGGTTGGCTGGATTAGCATTAACAACTCCAGCAGCATTAATAGCAGGAGCAGTAGCAGTTGTTACAACAGCTTTTTTATATCTATGGCAAACCAGTGATAGTTTTAGAAATGCCTTAATTAATGGATGGAATGCTTTAGTAAGTGCATTAACACCATATTTTAAGGCAATTATGGGAGCATTAAAATTAGTTGGTGACTTTTTAGTTACAGTACTTAAACCTATATTATTTTTGTTATGGGATGCTTGGTGTACTGTAGTAGATAATATAGTAAAAGTAACAATGTCATTGTGGACTAATTGCATAGCTCCAGTAGTTAAATTTTTAGGTGAATGTCTTAAAAAGATAATTGATGGACTTAATGAAATATGGCAAGTATGGAAGCCTACAATAGAGAAAATAGGTGAAATACTTATTGTAATATGGAATAATTGCTTAAAACCAGTTATAAATTGGTTAGGAAATGAGTTTATACAGGCATTTAGAAATGTAGGTAATTATATCAAGCCTATTTTAGAAAGTTTAAAAATTATGTTTGGTGGATTAATAGATTTTATCGTAGGAGTGTTTACTGGAAATTGGCAAAAAGCTTGGCAGGGAGTACAAAATATATTTAGAGGTATATTTGATGGATTAACTAATATTGCTAAGAAACCATTAAATGCCATTATAGATGCAATAAATGCAATGATTAGAGGATTAAATAAAATTAAATTGCCAAATTGGATACCTGGGTTTGGTGGAATGGGAATTAATATTCCTACAATACCTAAACTTGCAAAAGGTGGTATAGTTGATGCTCCTACTATAGCTATGGTAGGGGAAGCTGGTAAGGAAGCAGTAATGCCTTTAGAGAACAACACAGGATGGATAACTGATTTAGCAGCTAAAGTAGCAGATAGAATGCCAGTGAGTGGAGGAAATAGCAATGATAATTCAATGAGTGGAGATTTAATTCTACAAATAGATGGCTCAATTATAGGAAAAGTTGCTTTAAACCAATTAAGAAAAATGCAAAGACAAGGTGGAATTACATTAATTCCAGTATAAATAAGGAGTGGTAATATGCTTAGTATTAATGGAGTAGCGATTGCTACTCCTAAATCATTTGAAGTTACAATTAGTGATTTAGATGGAGAATCAAATCGTAATGCAAATGGTGAAATGATTAGAGATAGAATAGGAGTTAAAAGAAAAATAGCTTTAGAATGGTCACCATTAACACAAAGAGAAATATCAACATTACTTATAGCAGTAAGTAGTGTTTTTTTTACAGTTACTTTTCCAGATCCTCAACAAGGAACAGTAACTAAAACAATGTATGTAGGAGATAGAACAGCTCCTGCATATGTTTATGATACAAAAACTAAACAAGTTAAGTGGAGTGGCTTAAAAATGAATTTTATAGAGAAATAGAAAGGATGATTAATAATGTTAAAAGTAGATAAAAATATAACTTTAAATGGGTCAAGTTTAGTTAATGGAGTACAAGTTGCATGGATGAGTGCAACTATAAGTAGTGATGGTGGAGTAGGTGCAAATGTAAATAAAACTATAACCAATCAAGAATTGTATAATTCTAATAAAGTTGAGGTTAGAGCTGATATCACATCATTTGAGGAACAAGTTTATAAATTGGAAGATGAATTATTAAAGTCTGAATCTACAGAAGAAGTAACAAAGATAAGAAAGGCAGGAAAATAATTATGAAATTAACTTTAAGCAATGAAAGAATAGTAAACACAATTAATACATTAGGAGAATTAAGTAATGCTAAATTACCAGTTAAAGTAGCTTATGCAATTACAAAGAATATTAATAAAATAAATGTAGAGCTTGAAGCTTACAATAAGGAAAAGGCTAAGTTAATTAATAAATATGGGGAAAAAGATGAAAAAGGAAAATTAAATGTTAATGAAAATGGTATTATACCTTTAAAAGAAGAACACATTGAAGATTATAATAGAGATATAAAAGAGTTGTTATCTATAGAAAATGAAATAGATATACACATGATCCAGTTAGATGATTTATTAAATTCTGATTATAATATTTCTCCATTTGAACTTATGACAATAGATTTTATGATAAATGATTAATAAAAAATAAGGAGGGTTAAAATGCAAAATACAACAGCAGATTATAAATTAGAAATAAATAAACCTTCCAGGTCATTTGAATGTAAAATTACAATAGGAAATAATATTTATACTAATGAGGATTTAGTTAACTTAACTTTAGAGTATACTCAACCACAAGAAGGTTTTGCAATAGGAAATACAATATCTCAAAGTTTAGATTTAACACTTTTAAATAGAGGAGATATTATTTATAGTACAAGCCAAATTAAAGTTGAAATAGGTTTAAAAATAGCCGCTAAAATTGAATATATATTAATGGGTATATTCAATATAGATGATATTGAAAAAACTGATTATACAACTAAATTTACAGCCTATGATAACATGATAAAATTTGAAACTCCTTATTTCTCTAGTTTAGGAGATAAGCCAACATTAAAACAAGTAGTTAATGAGCTATCTAAAATAACAGGAATAGAATTTATAGGAAGCCTTCCAAATTACACAGTGAGTAAGTTGGAAGGCTTTACTTGTAGAGAAGTTCTTTCGTATGTAGCAAGTATTTGTGGTGGTAATGCTGTTATAACTAGAGATGGTAAGTTTACTATTAAAAGTTTAAGTGAAATTAAAAAATCTATAGATGGCAATAATTATTTTGATTATAAGAGAGAAGAAGTGAAATATAAAATAGGTAAAATTTCTTGTCAAATAGATGAAAATAATATTTTATATAAAGGCTCAACTGGAACTGATTCTATGGAGTTGGGATTTGAAAATCCTTGGGTAACTGAAACTATATTAAATGATGTATATAATAAGTTAAATGGATTATCTTATTTAGGTTATTCTATGAAATGGCAAGGAGATTTATCCTTAGATCCTTACGATATTGTAACTGTAACAGATATAAAAAATGTTATAAGAAAGATACCTATATTAAGTCAAAAGATTAGTTATACTGGTGGACTTACTTCTGAAATAGGAGCAAAGGGAGAAAGTAAAAATAAAAATAATTTTTCAAGTTCTGGGAGTACTACAAACAAAGTTAATAGAGCTGTAATAGAACAAGCAATAATTAAAGAAGCATTAATAGAAAAAGCTAACATTAAAGATGTAGAAGCAGTATCTATTAGAACTCAAATATTAGAAGCTAAAACCGCGAAGATTGAAGAAGCTATAATTGATGTTGCTCATATATCAGATTTAAACGCAATTAATGCTAATATACAAAATTTAATAGCAACTGATGCAAAAATTAATAATGCATTAATAAATAAAGCAGATATAACAGAATTAAATGCAGTTGTTGGTAATATTAATATAATTAACTCTGAACTAGCAAATATAAAAACACTTGTAAATGGGAACTTATCAAGTGAAAATATTCAAGCTGGAGGAATAACAAGTGATAAGTTAACAATAGCAAATGGATTTATTACTAATGCCATGATAGCTAATTTAGATGTTTCTAAAATTAATGCTGGTAATATTTCTACTAATAAATTTAGAATAGTAAGTGATAATGGTGGAATTGAAATTGTAGGAGCTACTCAACAATTTAAAGATAAAAATAATAAAGTTAGAATTCAGATGGGACAAGATGCAAAAGGGAATTTTAACTTTATTTTGCGTGGAGAAGATGGTACTACAACACTTATAGACCATACTGGAATTAAGGAAAAGGCTATAGCTGATAATCTAATAAAAGGGAATATGGTTGCTACAGATGCTATAGGAGAAAAGCAAATAAACTATAGTTCTCTTATTACTGGTCTTAACAAAGATACTAATACACAGTTAATTAAAGCTAGTAAAGTGGCAATAGATTTTGTAGGACAAAGCTTAGAAGTAGCTTTTAATTCTCTTAAAAATCAGGCTGATAATGCTAAGTTATTAATAGAAAATCATTCTACTACAATAGGAGTAATGCAAGGACAAATAAATACAGCTATTAATAATACTCAAATAGTTAAAGATGGTAAAACTATTTTACTTAAAGATGATTATAATAGAACTGTTTCTAAAGTTGATTCTATTAATAGTACAATAGGAACACATACAACAAAGATAAATGAATTAACAGGTAATATTACAAGTGTTGATACTAAAGTTAATAGTATTCAAAGAGATCTTGAAGGAACTAAGAGTACAGTTAGTAGTCATACTAATTTAATAGATGGATTAAACTCTAAAGTATCTACACAAGGATCAAGTATTGAGCAGTTAAAAAATCAAATAACATTAAAAGTTAACTCAACTGAATTAACTACTATGAAAAATGAGTTAATTGGTAAAATTGATTCTATTGAAATAGGTGGAAGAAATACACTTTTAAATGCAACAGGTAATTTAGGAAATACAAATCATTGGTCAAATGTTGTATTAGATACTAATAAAAAAGTAGAAGGGTGTAATTCTTTTAAAATTACAAGAAATAATTTTGCAAATGGTAATGCAAGGTATCAAGGATCACAAACAATAGACCTTTCTAGGTTATCACTTAAAGCAAATGACTATATTACATTGTCTGGTTGGGTGTATGTGGATAGTTCTATTAATTTAACAGGGAGTTCAAATGAATTTGCATTTAGAAATTATTATAATAGTTCTGCTAGCTTTGAAGACTTATGTGTGTTTAAGTATGCTAATATACAAAAAAATACTTGGACTAAATTTTCAGTAACATCAAAAGTTACTAAAGATTCTTATAAAGCAGGAGCATTATTATTAAGTATAAGTGCTAATGGATTAATATATGTATCTAAATTAAAACTTGAAAAAGGAAGTAAAGCTACAGACTTTACATTAGCCCCTGAGGATGTTGATTCAGCAATTGGGACAAAGGCAAATAAAACTGATGTGTATGTCAAGTCAGAAGTATATACAAAGGCTCAAACTGATTCTGCAATCAATATTGCTAAAGATAGTATTAACTTAGGAGTTTCCCAAACTTATGAAACTAAAACTAATGTTACTTCTAAGATTAATACAGCTAAGACAGAAGCTGTTAACACATCAAAATCTTATGCAGATGCTAAAAAGACAGAAGCAATCACTTCAGCAAATAATTATGCTGATAATAAAAAGGCTGAAGCAATTGTCCAAGCTGGAAAAGATGCTGATAGCAAAGTTAATTCAGCAAAAACTGAACTTAATAATAAGATTGATTTAAAAGCTTCAAAAACTGATGTTTATACAAAATCTGAAACATATACCAAAACAGAAACAGATTCTAAAATCAAAGTTGCCAAAGATGAAATCAATCTATCTGTTTCAAATAACTATGAAACTAAAACTAATGTTGAAAATAAACTTTCAAATATTACAACAACATTAACAAATAAGATTGATGGAATTCAGGTTGGTGGAACTAATATTGCAACAGAAACTAATAAAGGAGTAACAGGTTGGGGATGGGGCTTACAAACAGGTGGAAAAACCATTACAGAAGTTACTGAAAATGGCATTAGATGTTGTAAGATGGTTAGAGATTCAGTTGCTTCAACTGGTTGGAGTTTTATTAATTATAGTAGAATAGGGAGAAATAAGTATCTTCCTAATAGAAAATATACTGTTTCATTTGAAGTTAAAGCTTCTGTTGTAACATCCTTTTATGTAGGACTAAAAGAAGGGAATAGTAGTAATCCACTAACTGGAGATACTAAAACAGGAAATACTGTTGCAAATACATGGACAAAACTTAGTGCTACTATAACAACATTGTCAACATTGCCTTCAAGTACCTCACAAGTATTATATTTAAATGGTATGAATTCAGGAACAGGGGTTACTTATATATTTAGAAACCTTGTTATTACAGAAGGAACAAAAGCAACTTCTTGGTCACCAGCTCCTGAAGATGTTCAAGCATCTATTGACCTAAAAGCTGAAAAAACAGATGTGTACAGTAAATCAGAAGTATATACTAAGTCACAAACTGATTCTGCAATCAATGTTGCTAAAGACAGCATTAACTTAGGAGTTTCACAAACATATGAAACTAAATCAAATGTTGAAAGTAAAATAAATACAGCTGTTAATAATGTGCAAGTTGGTGGAAGAAATTTAGCCATAGGAACATCAGATTCTTGGAAGTCTGCTTCAGGATTTAGTGGAGAAACAAATTATTGTGTATTTAGACATGTTATTAATACAAAAACATTAAGTGTTGGAGATAGATTAACTGTTTCATTTAGGTTTAAATGTGAAAACCTAACTAACAACAACACTGCTAGAGTTATAAGAATTCAGGGAAGTGGGGATGTTACTGGATGGAATTCAGGAGCTTTTAATAGTTATAATATACCTTTAGATTATTCAAAACCTACTCAAGAAATAAAAATAAATTATACCATTACTATTACAGCAGACCATTTGAAAAATTCTAAATGGAATATAAATTTTAGAACTGATTATATAACTGGGGGAACTATTTATTTAAAAGAACTTTTAGCTGAAAAGGGTACAAAAGCAAGTTCTTGGACACCAGCCCCTGAAGATGTTGATTTAGCTATAGATAAAAAGGCTAATATAGTTGATGTATATAAGAAATCTGAAACTTATACTAAATCTGAAACTGATTCTAAAATTAATGTTGCTAAAGATAGTATTAACTTAGGAGTTTCACAAACTTATGAAACTAAAACAAATGTTACATCAAAAGTTAATACAGCTAAGACAGAAGCTGTTAACACATCAAAATCTTATGCAGATACAAAGAAAACTGAAGCAATCAATTCAGCAAATGCAACAACAACTGAAAAGCTAAAGAGTTATTCAACTACAGCACAGATGAATTCAGCAATTCAGGTTGCAAAGGATAGTATCACAAATACTGTTTCAAGCACCTATGCAAAAAAAGCTGATGTTGAAAGCACTTATGCAACAAAATCTTCATTAACTCAAACAGCTAACAATATAACAGCCAGTTTCAAAGCTAGTGGGGGCTATAATTTGGTTAAAAACTCTAACTTCAAGAATGGGTTAAGTAACTGGTACACTGATAATATAGATACTACTGGAACTTCAAAAAGTATAACTTATTGGACAGATAGTAATCAGTATATATTACCTGATACAAATGCTGTTGTAATTAGAGGTACAAATTTAACAGAAAGATATGGTGTATCTCAAACTATTAAAATAAAGAGGGGTCAAAAATACACTGTTTCTGCCCTATCTGCATCACATAGAGGGAAAACCATAAGAATTACAGTAAGAAATGCAAATGGTGGTGGGCATATTCTAAATGTTGTTTCTACTAATTTAGCATCTGCTGGAAAGAATATAGCCAACTGGAATAAGATGGAGGGTGTGTTCACTGCTCCAACAGATTCAGATACTATTACACTTTGTCTATATATGGATTGTTCAGGTAGTGATGGATATGTTTGGTTTACACAATTGATGATAAATGAAGGTGATGTTAAACAGCCTTGGTCACCTCACCCTGATGAAGTTTACAATGGTTCAACTGTTATTGATGCTTCAGGAGTCACAATCAATAATGGTGCTTTAACTGTTAAAAACAACGCAGGAAAGACTGTATTAAGTGGGGATAGTAATGGTAATTTGGATATTACAGGCACTGTGAAAAGCCAAAGAGGGAACATGTATGTTTCATTAGACTATGGAGGATTAACCTTCCAATCTGCTCATAACAATGAACAGTTATTGAGAATGGAAACTACCTCTTTCACCAGCGATAAGAATGTAAATGGGGTTGACTTAAACCTAGCCAAACAAGGGGAATATATAAGTTTTAACCACATTAACAAAGAAAACCTAAACAATGGGTGGTCATCAAGTGATGGTAGATATAACTTTATGGATTTTTGGAGTAAGGATACAACCCTAGGAAGTAAAACATATAAAAAGGGTATTAATGTAAACTCACCTATGTATGTAAATAAAGGGCTTAAATTATACTCAGGCACAAACTTCTATGCTGATATAGATGCTGCAATATCTTGGAATAATGGAACTGGTACAGTATCTAATTTATTAGGTATGTATGGGGACAATGGAGCTGTTCTTGGATATAAATCAGGAGAAAGTTTTAATGCAAGATTTCTAGTTACAGAAGCTTCCCACCCAGGTACAGGGGATAATTTAATTAGTTGGGGAAATTATAATTTCAATGGATGGACTTTTCATAATGCTAATATAGTTGCTAAATCATTAAGTGTAAATGGAAGTAAGAACTGTTTGCAAGAAACTAAAAATTATGGTTCAAGGCTTATAAATGCTTATGAAACTGCTGAATATTACTTTGGAGATTTAGGTTTTGGAAGAATAAATGAAGATGGAGAATGTTATCTTGAAATAGATGATATATTTTTAGAATGTGTAAACACAAATTTAGCTTATCATGTTTTCACTCAAATATATAATGGGAAAATAACATCTATAGAAAGATATAGAACGTATTTCATAGTTAAAGGAGAACCAAGAACAAGTTTTAGTTGGGAATTAAAAGCAAAAAGGAAAGGATATGAAATTAATAGATTAGATCTGCCAGATATAGAAACACAAGGTGATGAAATTGACATATTTAGTTTTGAAAATGAAATAGAAACTGACGAAGAAGATTTAATGAAAGAAATAACATTTGAATTAGAAAATTTATTATTAAAGGAGCATGAAGAAGATGAGTAAAACTATAAAGATATTAACTGGATTTGCAGTAATAAAAGATAATGTAGGGAATAGAATAGCTTATACTACAAGAGAAGTAGATGAATTAGGAGCTATAGTATCTAGTAATAATAAAGAGAGTTTTGTTGTGTTAGATAGTGAAACTAATAATTTAGTTTCAAGGTTAGAAGAAAAGATAAAAGAAAGAATAAAATAAGTTTAATAAGAGAATAAGTCATTAAGTAGAACCTATTGTCAAGGGGTAGCTTATTCTCTTACATAGGGTGAAATAGTTCACAATAATATCTTGTGAGAAAATATCAAATATATTCATTGAAAAAATTAGGAGCCTAAAGGTTCTTTTTTTATATTTAAAATTTCAAGTGATTGTAGAAAAGAGGAAGAAAAATGTTTGAAGAAGGTTTATTAAGTTTATTACCAACTGGAGTATTGGGATTATTTTTATTTTATTTACTATCTAAAGGAACAGACTTTGGAACAGGGTTATTAAAAACTTGGAAAAATAAAAATAGTTATAAAAGCAGAATAATGAGAGATGGAATTATAAGATGGATAGCTGAATTTATAGCATTAGTATTTGTTATGGGGCTAGATATTTTATTAGGATTAAATTTTTTAATAAGCTATGCAACATTAGGATTATTTATATATAAAGAAGCTGGTTCAATATGTGAGAATTTAGCAGAGTGTGGAGTTGAACTACCAAACATTATAAAAGATAAATTAGAAATATTTAATTCAGATAAAGAAGATCGTGAGTAATCATGGTCTTTTAATTTTATAAAAATATATTAAGAAAGAAGGAATTAAAATGAAAATTGGAGTAAATGATGGACATACTTTAAGAGGTGCTGGAACTGGAGCAGTAGGAATTATAAAAGAAGGAGAGCATACTAGATTAGTTGGAGAAGAAGTAAGAAGATTATTAAAGGAAAGAGGAAATACTGTTTATAACTGTACTGTTGATTATGCGGCAACTACAAATGAAAGTTTATCTTTAGTAGTGCAACAAGCAAATAGAGAAGATTTAGACTGGTTTATTGCAATTCATTTTAATGCAGGCGGTGGACAAGGCGTTGAGGTGTATACTTACGAAGGTAGACAATATCAAGATGCAATAGATGTTTGTAATAATATATCTGCATTAGGATTTAATAACAGAGGGGTTAAAGCTGGTACAGGACTTTATGTAATCAGAAGAACAAAAGCTAAATCTATGTTAATAGAAGTTTGCTTTGTCGATACAGAAGATGCAAATAAGTATCTTGAAGTTGGATATAAGGCAATTGCAAAGGCTATAGTAGATGCATTAGACAATCATATAGTTAGTGCTCCAGCAGTAGATACAAATATATCATCTACATCTCAAACTCAATCTACTGTAACAGCTATAGGTGATGATTGGGTAAGAAGATTACAACAAGAATGTAATAATCAAGGTTTCTCAAAACAAGTTATTGATGGAATAGCTGGACCAGAGACATTAGCTGGTTGTCCAGTTTTAAGGAAAGGAGCTCAAGGGAATATAACTAAGTTACTTCAAGAAAAGTTAGTTAAGCTAGGATATAGCACTAATGGAGTAGATGGTATCTTTGGTAGTGGTACTTATTCTGCTGTAAGAGATTTTCAAAAGACTAGAGGACTTTCAGCAGATGGAATTGTTGGTCAAAATACTTGGAGAAAATTATTAAATTTATAATTATTTAAGGCTAGTAGGTAGGAGAAATCTTACTTACTAGCCTTTTTTATTTTGTTTTATTTATCCATGTTCTTTTTTTCTTCCTCATACTGCTCTTGAGTAAAAGGAATATTATTTTCCTTTAAAAATTGAACATACTTATCTAAATCAACTATTTTTTCACCTTTCCTCATTTTGAAAGGATTATCTGATTCATAACATTTATACATATTTGTCTCCCAAAATACTAATATATTGTATTATATCATATAAAAAAATAGAACAAGCTACAAAACAATTAAAGCTATATAAAAATAATAAAAGTTAGATATCTTTAAATAGAATATCTAACTTTTATTATTTTCTTATTGATTTATAAATAGAATTTGGTTTATGCGTAATCTTATTTAAATATATCATATGCTAATATTAAAATCAAATAAAAAAGTATCAAATTGAACCTTTTATATAGATAATATTACAAAGTTGAAGTAAAATTATTTAATTTATTAAATATATATTATACACCAATATAAAATATATATTTACAAAAGAACATATGTTCTATAAAATATATATAAGAGTATTTAAAAGGATGTGATAATATGCTAAAACCACCTATTTGTAGAGTAGGAGGAAAATCAAAGTTAAGAAAAACTATAATAGAAATGATTCCAGAGCATACATGCTATATAGAATTATTCTTTGGAGCAGGATGGGTATACTTTGGAAAAGAGAATAGTAAGATAGAAGTTATAAATGATATAGATAAGGAGTTAATAAATCTATTTAGAACAATAAAGTATCATGCTCCAGAAGTAGAGAGATTATTAGAATATGAATTTAGTGGACGAGATATATTTGATGAATATAAAAATTGTACATTAGAACATATGACAGAAATTCATAGAGCTATAAGGTTTTTATATTTAATTACTCAAAGTTTTGCTGGTAAGGGGAATAATTATGGATATGGAACAACAACTAAACCAGGGCAGCAAATATTTTATAAAGAAACATTATTAGAGTTAAGGAATAGATTAAAAAATACATATGTAGAAAATCTATCATTTGAAAAAGTTATTGATAAATATGATAGAGAACATAGCTTTTTCTTTTGTGATCCTCCATATATTGAAACTTGTGGATATGGAAATAAATTTGGAGAAGAAGAGCATAGATTATTAGCTAATAAGCTTAAAGAAATAAATGGGAAATTTTTATTAACAATAAATGACCATCCTTTAGCTAGAGAATTATATAAAGAATTTAATATAAAAGAAGTTGAGGTAAATTATTCTTTATCAAGAGAAACTAAGGCAAGGGGAAAGTATAAGGAGTTAATAATAACTAACTACTAAATTATTTAATATTGCATATATATGGTTTATTAGAGTGGTTTTCATATCTGATCTATATTTTTTATAAAAGTTATATAAAAAGCCCTAGAGTTAAATTCTAAGGCTTAGATTTTATTATAACTCTTTAATAATTTCAAATTTTGACTTCGAAATCTGATTTTTAAAAACTTTCCATCTATATATACTTGAATGATTGCATTTTAAAATACTACATAATTTAGTTATTCCATGCTGATCAATTAATGAGGATATATTTTTTTCTTGATTTAATACAAATAATAAATAATCATCACATAATATGTTTTTATCTAAAACTTTTATTAACTTTAATAATGTGTCTCTACTAATATTATTTCTACTTCCACGCTCTAGGTCGTTAATAGTTGAACGACTTAATCCAGTTAGCTTAGATAGTTTCTGTTGAGTAAGTCCAGATATTAATTTAGCTTTTTTAAATTTATTATTAAATGATGATTCAGATAAATCTGAATACAAAAGAGAACGCATACAGTTTGCAGTTTGGCATATCGAGGTGAAGCTATATGTACAGGAAGTTTAGCTGGTCATAATGCAGTAAGACTTATGATAGGAATGCATCTTTTGATTTTCCCTTCATCTATAGCTATTGGTGATTTGATTGCTTATGAAAATGAAAAAGCTGAAACTAGAGAAGGAAGAAAGGATAGATATACCTTTGCTGGAGCTAGTTATTTTAAGAGAATGCAGGAATTAGGACTTTACACTATTGATAAGGATGAAATAGCAGAAAGAGTTAAGAAGCTTAATTTAGATAATATATTTGAGCAAAAGCTTGTTTAGTAATAATAAAAGTCACTTAAAATTTTTATTTTAGGTGACTTTTATTATTAAAAAGGTATAAAGATATGAGTAGAGATATAAATTTAAATTTATAAGGAGAGAGTTTGATGTGTAAGTAAAAAAGAAAACAATTTTTAAATTAATAAATATCAATAATAGAAAGAAAATATTTAAAATATAAAAATTAGTAGATAAAAAGCAACATATATACTTTAAAATACAAAATTACACCAAAAGTATTTACAAATGATTCCGTATGTAGTACTTTATAATAAATTAATTAAAGCAAAATATAAACACCATATTGGAATTTAAATTATGTTGTACATTATATTAGATATTTAAATAGCACCATATTGGAATTTAAATTTCGAGTATATCAGTAGAATTGTTACATAATTCAAGTAGAAGTAGCTCCATATTAGAATATAAATCAAGAAGTTATTAAATAAAATATAAATAAAAATTATAAATATAAAACATACTAATGAATATGTATATAAAGTAGTAAAAAATAATTAGTGTAAATATATGCACTAAAAAGCAAAGGAGGTTAATTATGCTATATGATTTTACTTATTACAATCCAACAAAAATACACTTTGGAAAAGATTCTTTAAAGAATTTAAAAGGTGAGCTTGCTAACTATGGAAATACAGTGCTTTTAGCTTACGGAAAAAATGCAATTAAGAAAATAGGATTATATGATGAATTAATATCTATTTTAAATGAAAGTGGAAAGAAAGTAGTTGAATTATCAGGGGTTATGCCTAACCCAACTTATGAAAAAGTATTAGAAGGTGCATCATTAGTTCGTGAGAACAATGTAGATCTTATTTTAGCTGTTGGTGGAGGTTCTGTAATAGATTGTGCAAAAGCAATTTCTGTTTCTGCATATTGTGAGGGTGATTCATTTAAGAAATATTGGATGGACTTTGAACCTTTAAATAATAAGATTGTGCCAGTTGCTTCAGTTTTAACAATGGTTGGTACTGGTTCAGAAATGAATGGTGGATCAGTAATAACAAATGATGAATTAAAAATTAAATCAGGAAGAGTTTTTGGTCCAGAAGTTTATCCAAAGTTTTCAATATTAAATCCTGAATATACATTTACACTTCCAAAGTATCAAATGGTAAGTGGAATATTTGACATTATGTCGCATCTTATGGAACAATATTTTTCAGGTGAAGATAATAATACATCTGATTATGTAATTGAAGGACTTCTTCGTTCTGTAATTGATAATTCAAGAGTTGCAGTTAAGGATCCTAATAATTATGAAGCAAGAAGTAATATAATGTGGAGTGCAACATTAGCACTTAATACTGTTGCAGGATTATCAAAAGAACAAGATTGGGAAGTTCACATGATAGAACATCAATTAGGAGCATATACTGATTGTGCCCATGGAATGGGATTAGCTGCAATTTCTATTCCATATTATAGATATATTTATTCTTATGGATTAGATAAGTTTGTTAGATTTGCAAAACAAGTATGGGGTGTTTCAGAAGAAGGAAAGACAAAAGATGAAGTTGCACAAGAAGGAATTTCATGTTTAGAGTCATTTATTAAGGAATTAGGTATAGTTACATCAATTAGTGAACTTGGAGCTACAAGAGAAATGTTACCACTTATTGCAAATTCTACAGTTTTAGGAGGAGCTTATAAAAAACTTACTGCTGAAGAAGTTTTAAAAATTTTAGAAAACTGTTTTTAATACTTAATTTATTTAATGTGTATTTTCTTAATGGGAAATACACATTTTTTATATTATATAAAAATCAGTATTATTAGTTAAAAAATATAACTGAAAATTTGATTTCCAGTTATATTTTTATAAATTTTTAGATAAGATATACTATCATCATAAGAGCAATGTGATAGTCTATCTTATCTTTTAGAAAAAGAAGCTTTTGAAATCTTTTTCTAAATTTAGTATTATCATATTAATAGAGAAAAATACATAAATTAAGTAATTTTTATATTTATTTAATTAAATATGCTATATAAACAATTACCATAGCCATCAAATGTACAAACAAGTTCATTACCTATTTTAACACAAATTTCTATATTCAAGTCAGGAACATCATATAATTCAGTTAATTCATTAGTAATTACAAGTCCAAAATTTTGAGCAGCAGAATAAAGTTCTTCCATTTTTGTTTCTTCTATAATAGTTTCATCATCTATTCCTAAATTTCTTAAAGTTGAAACAGAAGTATCGCCTTCATTAATAGTAATTGTTATAGTTTTAGTATCTTTATTTAATGATATATAAAAGTTATATTCAGTATTATCTAACTCTTCTTGTAAGTAATCTTTAGCATCTATATATGGCTGAATATCATTTTTTTTATTTTGGTCTAAATAAAAATCCTCAACATTTGAATTATAATTGTGAGAATCATTTTGAGGGGAGGAAATAGAATTAGGTATATTACAGGAAACTCCTAAACAAGAACAAGAAATAAGTAATCCAATTAGTAATTTTTTCATAAACAATAAATCCTTTTAATTACTTTAATATATTATATTAATGCTTTCTTTTATTTGATATATAAAAATTTTAAAAAAATTTTAAATTAAAGAAATTTATAGAAAAAAATGGATATAATTATTGATATGATAGGAGGAGTAATATGTGTGGTCATATATCAATATACTATAAAAATAAAGAAGCAGATGGAGTTATTATAAGACAATTAACAAAAAAAATAATTCATAGGGGACCTGATGATACAGGATATTTTATAAAAGATAATATTGCATTTGGATTTAATAGATTAAGTATAATAGATTTAGAAGGTGGGAATCAGCCATTTAAGAAAGAAAATAAAACTATTATATTTAATGGTGAAATATATAATCATAAAGAGTTAAGAAAAGAATTGCTTAAAAATAATAAATTTACTACAAATTCAGACACAGAAGTTTTATTAACAGCTTATATTAATTATGGAGAAAAGTGTTTAAGTAAACTAAGGGGAATGTTCTCATTTATTGTATATGATGAAATAAGCAAAATAGTATTTGGAGCAAGAGATACTTTTGGAATAAAGCCGTTATATTATATAAATAATGATGACTTTATAGCTTTTTCATCAGAATATAAGGCATTAATAAAGTTACTTAAAAATATAAGTGTAGATCATGAAGCATTACAAAATTATTTATCATTTCAATATACTCCTAATTATAACACTATTATTAATGAAATAAAGGAAGTCCCAAATGGTACATATTTTACGATAAAGGATGGAAGTTTAAAATTTTATAAATATCATGATATTAAGTTTAGTAATGAAGGAGTAACTGAAAAGGAAATTTATGATTGTGTAAATGATTCAATAAAGCATCATATGATAGCTAATGTTGAAGTAGGAAGTTTTCTTTCTGGAGGCATAGATTCTACTATTGTTACAGCTTTAGCAGCAAAGATTAATCCTAAAATAAAAACATTTTCAGTTGGATTTGATGTAGAGGAATATAATGAATTAACTGTTGCAAAGAAAACAGCTAAATATTTAGGGGTAGAAAACATATCAATAAATGTATCAGAGCAAGATTATATAAAAGCACTTCCCAGTGTAGCTTATTATATGGATGATCCATTAGCAGATCCATCTTGTGTTGGAATTTATTTATTATCAAAAGAAGCCAGAAAACATGTAAAGGTAGTTTTATCAGGTGAGGGTTCAGATGAATTATTTGGAGGATATAATATTTATAAAGAATATTATAGTCTTAAACCATTTTCATATTTACCAGAAGTAATAAAATATGAAGTTAATAAAGTAGCTAAAAAGCTTCCAGATATAAAAGGAAAGAATTATTTATTAAGAGGAACTACTAAGTTAAAAGATAGATATATAGGAAATGCTAAAATATTTAGTAATGAAGAAGTGAAAAATATGGTATATGATTATGATGAAAAAAATACATATAGTGATATTTTAGGAAAGTTATATAAAGAATGTGATAAAAATAATTATGATAGTGTTACAACAATGCAATATATAGATATAAATACTTGGTTAGAAGGAGATATTTTATTAAAAGCTGATAAAATGTCTATGGCACATTCTTTAGAGCTAAGAGTTCCATTTTTAGATACAGAAGTTTTAAAATGTGCTGAAAAATTATCTTTAGCTCAAAAGGTAAGTAAGAAAAATACAAAAGTTTTATTAAGAGAAGCTTTTAAAGATATAGTTCCACCTTATATGAAAGAAAAGAAAAAATTAGGTTTTCCAACTCCTATAAGAGTATGGTTAAAAAGTTATTTAGGAAAGTATGTTAGAGAAATTATTTCTAATGCAAATGTTGATAAACTAATAAATAAAGAATATGTAATTAATTTACTAGATGAACATATAGAAGGAAAAAGGGATAACTCAAGAAAGGTTTGGACAGTATTTATGTTTTGCTTATGGTATGAATTATATGTTGAAGGAAAATCTATAAGTGAATTAGAGTTTAAAAGTGATTTTAATAAAAATGGTGATATATGCAGGTTAGCATAATGTATGCCTTATAATTAGTTGAGTAATTTTAAAGTTGTTATATAGAAGTGTAAAAATTTTATATAACAGTTTTTATTTTATATAAGGGGATGTCGCATTAAGAATAAATACTACAATATATTGTTTATAAAAGTTTTAGTGCGACATCCCCTTACTATTAGTATCATATTTTAACATCTAAAAATTATTTATATTTTTATATTATAATATTAAATAAAATCATTAATTTGTAAATTAATATTAAATTCATGCATAATATAGAAAAGTACAAATCTAATATTGGGGGATATAATGAATAAGAAAGTAATAGGTACTATTTGTGGAGTAGTGATTGTAAGTAGTGTATTATCTATTTCAAAATGTGATTATTTTAATAATAAACATAAGGAAATAAATATAATAACTACAACTTCTGTTAAGAATAATTACTTTGTTATTCCTGATAGTAGTACTCGCTATTTAACCGAAGATGATTTAATGGGATTGACTTCAGATGAATTAGAAATTGCAAGAAATGAAATATATGCACGTCATGGATATATTTTTAAGCAAAAAAAGATGATTAATTATTTTAGTAATCAAAGATGGTATGTTAAAAGTAAAAATAAAGTTACAACAGATGATTTAAGCGAAATAGAATATGCTAATGTAATGTTGATAAAAAAGGTTGAAAATGAAGGATTTTCAAATGATGATCAAGATTATTCTAATGTAGATTTTATAATTCCAGATAGCAGTTATAGAAAGGTTACTTCTAAGGAGTTAAAATCATTATCATCTTATGAATTAGCAGTTGCAAGAAATGAAATATATGCACGTCATGGATATATTTTTGTTAGTAATGAATGGAAGGATTTTTTTGTGGGTAGATATTGGTATACTCCAACATCAAAAGATGTAACTCTTAATAGTGTTGAAGAATATAATGTTTCAATGATATTAAAAGAAGAAGCTACAAGATAATAGTAAAAAGGGTGCCTAGGTAAGGCACCCTTTTAAACAAGATAGTTTGATAACATATGTTCTTTCCAATCTCCATTAGGAAGATAAACTGCTTTATAATCAAAAAGTTCATCTTTATCTTTATTATAAAAATAAACATAACATGATTCAATTTCATTACTTTCAAGATTTTCAACTTCAAAAATCATCTTATGATATTCATTTTCAGGATTTCCTTCACCTAAGAACCCTTCCATTGCATCCATTGCTTCTAAAGTAGAATCATAATCAGCTTCGTTAATAACCATTATTTCACCTAATATAGAGTCTTGTCCATTAATTATTGCTGGATATCCCTTATAAGGCATATGATATAATTCAACATTATTTAATTTAGCATTCATTTTCTTTGAAATTTTACCAGATAAGTATTTATCATAATTAAAAAATCCTTCTCTTAAACTTCCATAAACAAAAATATTAATATTTTTCATTTGTAAAAAATCACCGCCAATTATTTTTATAATTATTATTTTAAAATAATAAAAATGACAAGATATATTATAATAGTATTTATTAAAAACAGCAAAGTTAAAATATGTAATATTAATAAATTATTGTTATTTAAAAATGAAAAAGATTAATGAAGAAAGTAATATTTGTTTTAAGCAACTTTTCCCTAAGGTTGAAACTGGTGCTGTAATAGTATGGAAAAATCATCAAGTATTTTCTCCAACAATATATAAATTCATAGAAGAAATTAAAAAGTCATTTAAAGAATAGTAAGAAATCAAAAGAAAATTTTTCATTTATATAAAAATATAATAGAAACAAATTAAGAGAAATTTAAATAATAAAAAAATACCAGTAAAATTTTGAACTGTCCCCTATCTATTTGACAGGAGGCAGTTTAATTAGTTGTTACTGGTATTTTTTACGTGGAAAAATTAATATAATTTAGTAATATTAATAAAAACTAGAAGTAATTAATGAAAATATATGAGAAATAATAATTTGAATAATAATAAAAGATGTAATAAAAGATGCTATAGTATAGCTAATAGCAAAGCAATAAGGATCAGATTGTTTCTTTTCCTTTAAATTTGATATTCCTTCATATAAGATAATAGTTAAAGCAAGATTTATTACAGATAAAAATAAGATTGCTAATATAGGCGTAATTATAGATAATATAATAAATATTATTAATACTGCAGATTCAATAGTAATACCAACACAAGCAACTACAATATATTTTCTAAATTTAACTTTATATTTAAGAATACAATTGTGTATAAAGAAGCAAATTAATGTTAATAATCCAAAGAAAGCAAAGAATGAAAGAATAAATGTTAAAAATATCTTTGAAAAAGGAAGAATAGAATCCAATAGTGCATTTAAGTCAGCTGATATATAAAATAATTCGGCATTTGAAAGTTCAGAACTATCTAAAGTATATAAAAAATTAATTAGTGATTTTGAAAAAGTACTTATCATTCCTTTTAAAGATAGTGTAGATATTAATGAAATTATAAAAGCTGTTACTATAAAATAAAGTGAAGAAAATTTAAGAGAAAGTTTTTCTGAATATTCAATACAACATTTTATAGGTGAAGTAAATATTGAAATTAAAAAATCTTTTATATTTGGAATTGATTCTGTGCATTTTTTTTGAAATTCTGAAATAGCATCATTAGAATTAGTAGAGTTAGTAGGATCAAATGAAAAGCCACAATTTGAACAAAACTTAGAATCGTCTGGAAGTTTTGTTCCGCATCTTTTACAAAACATACAAATTCTCCTTTTGAAATTGATAATATATATATATTAGATTAATGTTAATAATATACTTGAAAATTATAATTATAAAGAGTACTAAAAGTAAAAAAATAAAAAATGAAAATAATAGGAAATATTGACAAAATGAATTAAGAGGGATAATATATTATCATAGTAAATTAAAAAACAAATAACTTATTAAGAGTGGTGGAGGGACTGGCCCTATGAAACCCAGCAACCTGTCGTAAGTGACAAGTGGCAAGTGATGAATGACAAGTTTTAACTTGCCACTTGCAATTTTTAACTTGTAACTGATGATGTTGGTGCTAAATCCTGCAGAATATCTGAAAGATAAGTGAATTATATAGTATTTATATACAAGATTACCACTTCTAATATCTTTTAGGAGTGGATTTTTTATGCATTATTAATTAAGTTTAAAATTTGGGGGGTTATTATGGAAAATAAAAAGAAATATTCATTTGAAACTTATGCTGTAACAGGGGCAAGAAAAGGTGATGCTGGAACAGGTGCAATCAGCTATCCTCTTTATCTTTCAGCAACCTTTAAACATGAGGGATTAAATCAAAGCACTGGATATGATTACACAAGGCTTCAAAATCCAACAAGAGAAGAAGTAGAGAAAACTATTGCATTACTTGAAAATGGAAGAGAAGCTTTAGCATTTTCTTGTGGAATGGCAGCATTAACAGCTTGTGTACATTTATTTAAGCCTGGAGATCATGTAATATTATCAGAAGATTTATATGGAGGAACATTTAGATTATTTGATGAAGTTTATAGTGTTTATAATATAGAATCTTCATTTGTGGATACAAGTGATATAAATAAAGTAAAAGATGCAATAAGAAAAAATACAAAAGGTATAGTAATTGAAACTCCGTCAAATCCGTTAATGAGAGTAACAGATATTAAAGCAATTACTGATATATGTAAGGAAAAAGATATTATTAGTATAGTGGATAATACATTTTTAACACCTTATTATCAAAAACCATTAGAAGTAGGGGCAGATATAGTAATTCATAGTGCAACAAAGTATCTTGGAGGACATAACGATTTATTAGCTGGGTTTGCTATAGCTAATGACAAAAAAATAATTGAAAAGTTAAGGTTTATGCAAAAATCAACTGGGGCAATATTATCTCCATTTGATTCATGGTTGTTACTTAGAGGAATAAAAACACTTCATATAAGAATGGATAGAATACAGGAAAATGCACTTAAAATTGCTAAATGGTTAGAAGCTAATAAAAATATAGAAAAGGTATATTATGTAGGATTAAATACTCATCAAGGATATTATGTGAATAAAGAGCAAAGTACAGGTTTTGGAGGAATGATTTCTTTTAGAGTTAAAGATAAGAAATATGTAGAAGATTTATTATCTAATTTAAAAGTTATTAGTTTTGCTGAAAGTTTAGGTGGAGTGGAATCTTTAATAACTTATCCATTTACACAAACACATTCAGAAATACCAGAAGAAATTAAGAACAGATTAGGTGTAGATGAATATTTAATGAGGCTTTCTGTTGGAATAGAAAATGTTAATGATTTAATAAATGATTTAAAAAGTGTATTAGAATAAATTTTAGTGGAGGTTAGTGAGATGAATAAATTAGTGAATTGTGGATTAGAAAATAGATTTGGAACTAATTGCTTAAAGTGGGATGGTTTAAAAAGTAGATTTGGAAATGAAAATTTAATTGCAATGTGGGTAGCAGATATGGATTTTAAAGCTCCGCAGCCAGTAATAGATGCATTAAAAGAAAGAGTTAATCATGGTATATTTGGATATAATATAATACCAGATTCTTATTATGAAGCTTTTATAAATTGGGAAAAAGAAAAACATGGATATAATGTTAAAAAAGAATGGATTAGATTTTCACCAGGGGTAGTACCAGCATTATTTTGGTTTATTAATATTTTAACTAATCCGGGAGATAGCTGTATTGTAATGGGGCCTGTATACTATCCATTTCATGATGCAATAAAAGAAAATGAAAGAAAACTTATATTTAATAATTTAAAAAATGATAATGGAATATATACTATTGATTTTGAAAAATTTGAAGAAGATATTATTGAAAATCAAGTTAAATTATTTATTCTTTCTTCACCTCATAATCCTATAGGAAGAGTATGGACAAAAGAGGAATTAAAAAGAGTATTAGATATCTGTAAGGCTAATGATGTTTTTGTTTTAGCAGATGAAATACATCAAGATATAATAATTGGTGACAAAAAGCAAATTCCAGCAGCAACTATAGGTAATTATGATGATGTTCTTGTAACATTAACAGCTGCTACAAAGACATTTAATCTTGCTTCTTGTCAAAATTCATTTGTAGTTATTCCAAATGATGAAATAAGAGAAAAATTTGATAAATATTATAATTCAATTGGTGGAGATAATGGTAATGTATTTGGATATATAGCTGTTGAAGCTGCTTATAGATATGGGGAAGAATGGTTAAAGGAAATTTTAGATAAAATAAGAGGAAATTATGAGTATACTAAGAGTATTTTATCAAATCATTTGCCACATGTAGTTGTTTCTCCCTTAGAAGGAACTTATTTAGCATGGTATGATTTTAGCTATTATATAGAGGAAAAGGATATTAAAAATTTCTTCCAAGAAAAATGCAATTTAGCAGTTGATTATGGTATATGGTTTGGTGAAACTGGTAAAGGGCATGTAAGAATAAACTTAGCAACAGAAAGAAAAATTGTTGAAGGAGCAATGAATAATATTATAAGAAGTTTAACTTAATTTTAAACTATAACAAAGATATAAAGGATTATTGAATTATTGTTAATAAAGGTTAGAGATTATATTTGATATCTTAAAGAGATAGAGATTTTATAAAATGATTAAAGAAATCTTAGTTTTTATTCTAAGGTTTCTTTTTTTTATACAATAATCGTAATAAAAATCCTCGTAAATGATATAAAATAAAAACAAAAAAATACCAATTAATAAATATATTTTTATTTATTAAAGATCCAGTTTTGCATAAAAATAAAGATAATAAAAATGGATTAACAATAACATAACTTTTATCTAAAAATATATTTTGGAGTATGTTGATTTCAATCCAGTATATAAATTTTATGGAAATGTAATTATTATCACAGTAACATCAACAGTTTTTATAGTATTATTAAAAGACTATATTAAATACATAGACTTTTAATAATGAAGAAAGAGGTAGGGATATGAAAAAATTTATAAAAGAGCAAGTGCTAAAGGCGGTAGATGCTCTTGAAGTAATAATAGGAATACTTTTATCAGTTTGTATTGCAATATCGGTTATATATCTTATTTTTGATATAAAATCTATTTTTGGAGCTAATAACTTAGAAGCTTTTAACAATTATTTATCTATAGCATTTAATTTTGTTATAGGAATAGAATTTATAAAGATGTTATGTAAACATACACCTGAAACAGTAATTGAAGTTTTACTTTTTGCAATTGCAAGACAATTAATTGTTGAGCATATGACAATATTCCAAAATTTAATTGGAGTAATAGCAATTGCAGGATTATTTGCAACAAGAAAATATTTATTTTATAATTTTGATGAAGTAGATAAAACTATTTATAGAGGTAGTGAAAGAGTAAAAAGAATAAACTTTTTAGAGCATATTGATATACCTTATGAAAATAAAGAAGATAATTTAGAAGACATTATTTTAAGAGAAGTAGAAACAAGAAAATTAGAGTTAGGTATAGGAGTTTGTATTTATTACCCAGGATTTGCTTTAAGAGTTGCAAAGATAAAAAATAATGTAATTACAAGAGTTGAAGTAATAAGATCAATTAAAAAGAAATAATTGCTAAGAAAAGCTTAGGGAAGTATAATAATTTCCTTGAGCTTTTTATAATATAAAGGATTTTAAAAATTTATTTTTAGTTTATAATTTAGTAGTATTATAAAAAATAAATTACTGACACCTAGGATGAAAAATTATGGTTGATATATTGATTGTAGAAGATGATAATAGTACAAGAAGACTATTAGAAAGAATTTTAAATAGATAAGATTATATTGTTTTTAAGATTGAAGAGGGAGTAAAGCAATTGAATTATTAGAAAATCATCATATTGACTTAATAATTTTAGATATAATGATGCCTAATATGAATGGATATGAATTTGCTAAAGAACTTAGAGAAGCAAATTGTATGACACCTATATTAATTAGAAAATGAAAAAGGTAAAGTATAAAATAAAAATATATGATATAATGAAAAAAATTTCTACTTAATAATTATACATTAGATAAATAAAAAGAGGTATAAAATGAAAAAAGGAATAAAAATAATATTAGCAAGTGTATTAATTTTACTAATTATTTTTGGAGTTATGTTTATTAGTAAAAATAATAAAATTAAATCTGAAATAAAAGAAGAAAATAATAGTGGCAGTATTACAGAAACTGAAGAAATAGGACAAGGTACATTAGGGTTTTTAAAATCAATTGTTGGTGTTAAGGCTGAAAGTTTAGAAATTATAAATAAACCTGTAATGGGGATTAAAGGAAGTGTTTTTGCACCAGAAGAAGCAATTGTAAAAGGAATAAATTATTTTTTACAGCAAACTAATAATAATAAAATGAAAAATCTTAAGATAGATATAGAAGATAATACTATAGATATTTATGTAAATTATAACGTTAAATCAGATAAAGATATTCCTATTAAAATGAAAATTAAGCCAAGCTTAAATGAATCTAAAGATTTAGTTATTGACATTGGAGAAGTTAAGGTTTTAGATTTAAAAGTAGCAAATTTTATTGTGAATTTAGTTATGAAAACATTTGTAATAGATTGGTTTGATAATAGTAATATAAAAGTTGAATATGGAAAAAATAATGTGATTATTTCTAAAGAAAACTTTAAAAATGTAAACTTAAATTCAATTGAAGTTAAAAATGAGGGAATATTATTAGATATGATTATTAATTTAGAAAAGTAATAAGAAGATAAGTTAATGAATTAAATTTTATTATTATATAAGCTACATAGTAGTTTGAAAGAATACTAGATGATTTTTAAATTAGAGAATCCTAAGAAGTAAAAGTAATCTTCTTAGGATATTTTTATTTTATAAAATTATTCATTAGCAAAGCTCTTTTTTACCTTTAATACAGGTATAAATGTTTTAATCAATAAGAATTATAGCAAATTAATATTATGAGTACAGTGTTATGGTATTTTATTAAGTTTTAATTTAAAATAAGATTTTTTTAAATTTTAGAAGTTGGTATGTAATTTTATAAAAAATTAGCTTTATTTTTTATAAAATTATACTTAAATAATGTATATTTTAAATAAGGGAAAAGTAGAGTTTTGGATTATTAAATAGAAAAATATGGAGCAATGTTATTGGTATTTGCATAAAATACAAAGTGGGAGGGTGTGTTAAGTATGAAAATAGCAGTAAGAGGAGGACATTGTCCAAATGTTCCTGGTTCAAGAGGAATAATAGACGAATTAAAAGAAGATAGATTAGTAAAAAATGCTGTAATTAAATATTTAAATCAAATGGGACTAAGTGTTTTAGATGTTACACCACCAGACTCAATTTCAAGTTCATCTGCAGATTTAAGTTATGGTGTTAATAAAGCTAATAACTGGGGTGCTGATTTATTTGTATCAATACACTTTAACAATGCTTATAGCACTTATAATGGTGCATTAGGAACAGAGGTATGTGTTTACTCTGAATATGACATTGCAGGAAGAGTTGTTAATAAAATGGCATCTTTAGGTTTTAGAAATAGAGGACAAAAAGTAAGAACAGGATTATATGAATTAAAGCATACAAGTATGAAATCAATGATAGTTGAAGTTTGCTTTGTTGAAGCAACTGAAGATGTTGCTTTATATAAGAAAGTTGGCTATGATTATATTGGAAAAACGATAGCTGAAGCTTTAGTTAATAGAAGTTCTGGAGTTACACCAACACCAACATCAACGCCAACTCCAGAGCCAGTACCAACACCAACTCCACAACCAACAAGTAAAAATCACCATAGTTGGATAGCTAGATTACAAGAAGAATGTAATAAGCAGGGATTTTCTAATCAAAAAGTAGATGGTATTGCAGGACCAAATACATTAAATGGATCTCCTATGGTTAGAAGAGGAGCAAGAGGCAATATTACTAAGTTGATTCAAGAAAAATTAGGGATAAGTGCTGATGGTATTTTTGGAGCTAATACAGAAGTTGCAGTTAAAAATTATCAAAGAACAAATGGACTTTCAGTAGATGGAATTGTTGGTCGTAACACTTGGAGAAAATTATTGAATTTATAATTAGATAAGCTATGATTATTAATTTTCTACAAAGATACATTAGAAGAAAGATTCATAATCATAGCTTTTTAAACAATGCTATATTTAAAATAGCTAATAACTAAATGGAAGGATGGTAATAAATTATGATAAATTCACTAAAGGTAAAAAGAAAAGATGGGGAAATAATAGAAATAAAATTAAGAGAATTAAAATTATCAGATATAAATAAGATAATAAAATTACAAGAATTAATAATAAATGGCCTTGAAAATAAGGAGTTATATGCAGATTCAAAACAAGAAGAGTTTGAAGAATACATAAATTGTAATGGAAAAATAATAGGATGCTTAACAAATGAAGATGAGCTTATTGCAATGGGGGTATATGCAAAAAAGGGATATGATGAATCAAATTATGCATATGATATAGGTTTAAATGGAGAAGAAGTTCTTAAAGTTGCACAAATAGAATCAACAATAGTAAAAAGTGAATATAGAGGAAATAAGCTTCAAAGATTAATTTGTGAAGAATTAGAAAAGATTGCAAGGAAAGATAATATTGAAATATTAACTGCAACAGCTTCACCATATAATGAATTTAGTGTAAATACATTTATGAATTTAGGTTATGAAATTAAAAAAGATAAATTAAAATATGGTGGATTAAGAAGATATGTTTTAGTAAAGGAGTTATAGTAAAAGATATTTTTTATTTTATAGTAATATTAAATAACTAATTCGAATAGTATATGATATACAAAATAAAAAAACATATGTAAATCATAAGTGAAAAGGAAGGGTTAGTTATGGATAATTTAGTATTTAACGTAAGTGAAAGAAATGAAAAGGGAAAAAAAGCACGAATGAATGGACAAATTCCATGTATTATTTATGGGAATGAATTAAAAGAATCTATTCCAGGAGAAATTACAAAAAGAGAGTTAATTAGATTATTAAGTTGTCCAAAAAGTTCAGTTATATCATTAAAGTTAAATGGAGCTTATAAAAAATGTATAGTAAAAGAAATGCAACAGGATCCTTTTGGAAAGGTAATTCATATAGATTTTCAAAGTGTAAGCAAGGGTGAAGTTGTAAAACTTAAAATTCCAATAGTATTTACAGGACAAGATGTTATAGAAGCAAATGGATTGCTATTAGAATCATTTGTTACTGAAATAGAACTTCAAGGTGAACCAGGAACTTTCCCAGAAAATATATCTGTAGATGTGTCTAAGCTAAGTCAAGGAAATCAACTATTAGTCAAAGATTTAAATATACCAAGCAATATGGTTGTTGAAACTAATGAATATTTAGCTGTAGCTAGAGTTGGATATATATCTAATAATATAATAGAAGAAAATGTGTAAGATGAATAATAAATAAAATGTATAAAATATAAGAGAATAGTGAAAATAATTTTCCTTTAATAGAATTTAGACAAACTATGAAATATGAAAAAATAGAAGTAGAATATCTTGATAAGAATTTTAAAAAGCAAAAGGATATATTTACTGGCTTTATTGCACAAATTATTCAACATGAAATTGATCATTTTAATGGAATAATAATTTAATTAATTAAATAAAAAGGAACAGCTAAGATATAATTATAAACTATCCTTGATAAAAGGTATGTTTTATTATTAGCTGTTCCTTTTTAATATTTTTATTTAAGATACATGTTTATTAATTGACTTATTAAAAATTATAAATGCAATAATTGAAGTTATAGCTTCAGTAATACCAAAGGCACTCCATACACCATTAACACCAAAAATACGACTTAGTAAAAAGGCTAAAGGTATAATTAAAAATACATAGCGTAATAAGGAAATTATTAAAGATTCAATACCTTCTCCAAGTGCTTCTAATGATCCTGATGAAGAAATTGAAATTGAAGAAACTATAAATCCAAGGCTTATAATTTTAAGTGCAGTTACACCAGCTTGTATAGTTTCATAGCTACTTGTAAATAATCCTAGTAGCTGTCTTGGAATTGTAAAGCATAAAATCATCCCTAAAATCATAAGAGCTAAAATTAATACTAAAGAAGTTTTATATATTTTTTTTACTCTTTTATGCTCACCAGCTCCAAAGTTATAACTCATTATAGGTCTCATACCTTGAATTATTCCATTGGCAGGAAGATATATAAATGTTTGAAGTTTATAATATACACCTAAAACTACAACATACATAGGTGAAAGTGCAGACAAAATACCATTTAATGCAGATACAAGTAATGATGGAAGAGCCATATTAAGTGATGCAGGTATTCCTATATTATAAAGTTTCCAACAAATAGGGTTTTCACGATTTAGATATTTCAATGATAATTTAATATTAAATCCTTTTTGTAAATAAGCAAATATGTAAATTAATAATGTAACAGTTTGTCCAATTCCTGTTGCCCATGCAGCTCCTTCAATCCCCATGGCTGGGATAGGCCCAAGACCAAATATCATGATTGGATCTAAAATAATATTAATAATACATCCAGCAGTTAAACTAATCATTGCTATAACCATTTTTCCAACTGATTGGAATATCTTTTCAAATGTTACACTAATCATAATAATTAGAGAAAAGCTTAATGCAATAGTAGAATATCTTGTTCCAAGGTTTATTATTGTAAAATCTGAAGTAAATAATTTAAGGAATCCAGGCATTATAATTATACCAATTATAGTTAGTAAAATTCCATGAACAATACTAAGAGCCATGCCTTGAGTAGCTACAACATTAGCTCTTTGCTTTTTTCCAGCTCCTAAATAAAGAGCAATCATAGCATTTATTCCCACACCAAACCCAACAGCAAGTGATATGATAACATTTTGTATAGGATAAACAAGTGATATAGCAGTCATTGCATTTTCACCTATTTTTGCGACAAAAATACTATCAATTATGTTATAAAGTGAGTTTACCATCATTGATATCATAGCTGGAAGAGATAATGATAGTAGCAATGGTAAAATGGGTTTTTCCTTCATATAATTTTGATTCATATTTTTATACATCTCCTTTAATATTAATATTTAAAAAAACTTATAATTTTTAATAATTTTTCACAGAAAAAAAGACTATAAATTTGGCTGTTTTTATATCAGAAACAACAAAATTTATAGTCTTAGTAATGTCAAGACGGACATATTTTTTTATAATGTTATCATATATATATATTAATGTCAATTTATAATATGTAAAACATTTAAAAGTATATAAGATAAATTGAAAATATGATAAAATAATATTAGTATAAATAATAATAGAAAGATGTTATTTGATTGAATAATAAAATGAAGGTAAATTTAAATGCTGTAGTTGAATGTATAGAATTTGAAGGTGAATTATTAACTCATTATTATAATAAAAAAACAGACATTATAAATTTTGAATATAAAATAATTATAGCTTTAAGTAGAGCAAGGAGTCATGTAAAGTGCTATGGCTAAAAATTTAGCTTAAATAATAGGTTTAAATTTATAATATTTATATAAAATTAGTATAGGAGTGTTTTAAATGAAGGTAATATTACTTAATGGAAGTCCAAAATTGAAAGGATGCACATATACAGCATTAAAAATAATTGAAAATGAGTTAATTAATGAGGGAATAGAAGTTAAATTTTATGAGGTTGGAAATAAGCCAGTAATAGGCTGTACTGGATGTACCGCTTGTAGAAAACTTGGTAAATGTGTGCATGATGATTTAGTTAATGAAGTAAGTAAAGAAATAGAAAGTGCTGATGGTTTTATTGTAGGTTCTCCTGTTCATTATGCCGCAGCAAGTGGAGCAGTAACTTCATTTTTAGACAGGCTTTTTTATTCAACAGATAAAAATCAATTAAGACATAAATTTGGAGCAAGTATTGTTTCATGTCGTAGAGGTGGAGCAAGTGCTACATTTGATCAATTAAATAAATACTTTACAATAAATGAAATGCCTATAGTGTCATCTGTTTATTGGAATCAAATACATGGAAATACACCAGAAGAGGTTGTACAAGATTTAGAGGGCGTTAGAACAATGAAAGTATTAGCAAGAAATATGGCGTATTTAATTAAGTGTAAAGAAGCAGCTAAAAATGTACCACTTCCTGAATTAGTTCCAGTTGAAAGAACAAATTTTATTAGGTAAAATATAAATTAAATAATTATTGACAAAAAATAGTATTTATAATAATATTAAATTATAATTTAATAAATCTTCAGGGCAGGGTGAAATTCCCTACCGGCGGTAAAGCCCGCGAGCTATTTTAGCAGATTCGGTGAGACTCCGAGGCCGACAGTAAAGTCTGGATGAAAGAAGATAAATGTAAATATAGTAGTTAAAAATACTATATTAGTTTTGTGTATTTATGCTCTGAAATATTTTATATTTCAGAGCTTTTATATTTTCACAAAATTTATATGATTATTTTTATAAATTTTATTTTTATAGTTATATTTTTTTTATTGAATTGATTGTAAATAAAATACTAATATAAGAATAATTTCAAATTATTAAGCCCTGAGTAAAAATCTCAGGGCTTTTTTTGAATGATTTATTAAATTCAAATTAATTTCATTGTGAGGTGATAAATTTGGATAAAAAATTTATGCAGTTAGCCATTGAATTGGCAAGGAAAGGGGAAGGAAAAGTAAATCCAAATCCAATGGTTGGAGCTGTAATTGTAAGGGATGGAATTGTAATTGGAGAAGGCTATCATGAAAAATATGGGGAAGGACATGCTGAAGTAAATGCATTTAAAAGTTTAAAGGAAGATCCAAGTGAAGCTACTATGTATGTAACTTTAGAACCATGCTCTCATTACGGTAAAACACCACCATGTGTAGATAAAATAGTTGAAAATAATATAAAGCGAGTAGTTATTGGGATGATTGATCCTAATCCGTTAGTTGCAGGAAAGGGAGTAGATAAATTAAAAAAAGCTGGTATAGAAGTAAAGGTTGGTATATTAGAAGATGAATGTAAAAAGCTTAATGAAGTATTTATAAAATATATATTATCTAAAAAGCCTTTTGTAGTATTAAAAGCTGCTATGTCCCTTGATGGAAAAATAGCAACAAGAACTGGTGAATCTAAATGGATTAGTTCTAAAAAATCAAGATTACAAGTTCATAATTTAAGAAATAAGCTTTCTGGAATTATGGTAGGAGTAAATACTGTAATTAAAGATGATCCAGAATTAACTTGTAGAATACAAAATGGAAGTAATCCAATAAGAATTATTGTTGATAGTATATTAAGAATACCTATGAATTCTAAAGTATTACAAAATAACGACAATAAAACAATAATAGCAACCACAAAAAGAGCAAATATGAAAAATATGCAAGAGTTATTAAAAAAGAATATTAAGGTGTTGATTATAGAAGAAAAAAATGGACAAGTTAATTTAAATGCTCTTATTAAAAAGCTTGGAGAATTAAATATAGATAGTATTTTATTAGAAGGAGGAGGAACTCTTAATTATTCTGCTTTAGAAGAAAATATAGTTGATAAAGTAATGATTTATATATCCCCTAAAATTATAGGAGGAGAATTTTCCAAGACACCAGTAGGTGGCATAGGAATAGATAAATTAAATGATGCATTTAAATTGAAGGATATTACTGCCAATATTGTAGATGAAGATATCTTAGTTGAAGGATATATAGGTTAGGAGATAATTATATGTTTACAGGTATAATTGAAGAATTAGGTGTTATACAGGAAATAAAAAAAGGTGTTAAATCTTCAAAATTATTAATTAAATCAAATAAGGTTTTAGAAAATACAAAGATAGGAGATAGTATTTGTACTAATGGGGTATGCCTTACTGTAACAGATTTAAAGATAAATAGTTTTGAAGCTGATGTTATGGCTGAAACACTAAGGAGAAGTAATTTAGGAGATTTACAAGTAGGAAGTAAAGTTAATTTAGAAAGAGCATTAACTTTAAAAAGTAGATTAGGAGGTCATATTGTAAGTGGACATATAGATGGAACTGGTGAAATTCTTTCATTAATGAAAGAGGATAATTCTACTTGGGTCACTATAAGAACTACAAGTGATATTTTAAGATATATAGTTTTAAAAGGTTCAATAACAATTGATGGTATAAGTTTAACGGTTTCATATGTAGATAAATCTGTATTTAAAGTTTCAATAATACCTCATACTGCACAAAAAACCACCTTATTAACTAAGAATAATGGTGATACTGTTAATCTTGAATGTGATGTGATTTCAAAATATGTTGAAAAGATTATGGAATTATCAAAAAAGGAAGAAAACAAAAAGAACACATTGTTAACAGAAGATTTTCTAAGAGAAAATGGATTTTTCTAATATGAAAGGAGCAAGGTTTTATGTATAAATTTAATATGGTTGAAGATGCTATTAAAGATATAAAGGAAGGAAAAATTATAGTTGTTGTTGATGATCCTGATAGAGAAAATGAAGGGGATTTATTAATGGCAGCAGAGAAAGTTACAGGTGAAGCTATAAACTTTATGACTAAGTATGGACGTGGGCTTATTTGTATGCCTGTTGAAGAAAATAGATTAAATAAATTAAAAATAGAACCAATGGTTGATAAAAATACAGATAATCATGAGACTGCTTTTACAGTATCTATTGATCATGTTGATACAACTACTGGAATATCAGCATTTGAAAGAGCGATTACAATTCAAAAGGTTATAGATTGTAACTCTAAGGCGGAAGACTTTAGAAGACCAGGACATGTATTTCCTTTAGTAGCTAAAAAAGGGGGAGTATTAGAAAGAAATGGACATACAGAAGCTGCTGTAGATTTAGCTAAACTTGCCGGATTAAAAGGTGCAGGAATTATATGCGAGATTATGAAGGATGATGGTACTATGGCTAGGACAGCAGATTTAATAAAATTTTCAAATGATCATAATTTAAAAATAATTACAATCAAAGATTTAGTTAAGTATAGAAGAGAAATAGAGGAAAAAGAAAATTTAGTAAAAAGAGTAGTAGAAATTAAAATGCCAACTAGATATGGTGATTTTAAAATGTTTGGCTTTGTAAATGAGTTAAATGGTGAACATCATGTTGCTTTAGTTAAGGGAGAAATAAATGAAAATACTAAAGTATTAACTAGAGTACATTCTGAATGTTTAACGGGAGATGCTCTAGGCTCTAAAAGATGTGATTGTGGAGAACAGTATGATGCAGCTATGAAGAGAATTGCTGAAGAGGGCAGTGGAGTTTTACTCTATATGAGACAAGAGGGAAGAGGTATAGGACTTATTAATAAATTAAGGGCTTATGCGCTTCAAGATAAGGGCTATGATACTGTAGAAGCTAATGAAATGTTAGGTTTTCCAGCAGATATTAGACGTTACGATGTTGCAGCTGCAATATTAAAAGATTTAGGTGTTTCTAAAGTGAAATTAATGACTAATAATCCTAGAAAGATAGATGGATTAGAAATGTATGGAATAGAAATTGTAAATAGAGTTCCAATTCAAATGAATCACAATGAGAAAAATGAATTTTACTTACAAACTAAAAAAGAAAAGCTTGGACATATGCTTTAAAATTAGGAGGAATAAGAAATGAGAATATTAGAAGGAAACTTAGTAACACAAGGGCTTAAAGTTGGAATTGTAGTAGGAAGATTTAATGAATTTATAGTATCAAAGTTATTAGGTGGAGCCTTAGATGGTTTAAAGAGGCATGGAGTAGAAGAAAATAATATAGATATTGCATGGGTTCCAGGAGCATTTGAAATACCACTAATAGCAAAAAAAATGGCTAAAAATGATAAGTATGATGTAGTAATTTGCTTAGGAGCAGTTATAAAAGGAGCAACACCTCATTTTGCTTATGTTTGTACAGAAGTTTCAAAAGGAATTGCAAATGTATCACTTCAAACAGAAAAACCAGTAATCTTTGGTGTTTTAACTACTGATAGTATTGAACAAGCTATAGAAAGAGCTGGTACTAAGGCAGGCAATAAGGGATATGATGCAGCGGTTACAGCTATTGAAATGGCTAATCTTTTAAAGAGTTTTTAGTCCATGAAATACATTATTTTTGATTACGATGGTACTTTGCATAATAGTATAAAAATATATAAACCTGCTTTTATGACAGCTTATGATTATTTAGTTGATAATGGTTATGCAAAGAAAAGAGAGTTTTCAGAACAAGAAATAAGTAAATTTCTTGGCCTAAGTGCAAAGGATATGTGGAATACATTTATTCCAAATTTGCCAAAGTGTGAAAAAGAAAAGTGTAGTTCAATTATAGGAGAATCTATGATTAAATATATATCTGAAGGAAAAGCTCAGCTATATAATGGTGTTATAGAAACACTTAATAAATTAAATGAATATGGATATAAGTTAATATTTTTAAGTAACTGTAAATCTAGCTATATGTATAAACATATAGAAGCATTTAATTTAAATAAGTATTTTATAGATTTTTATTGCAGTGAAAATTTTAATTTTATACCTAAGTATGAAATTTTTGAGTGTATTAAGAAGAAGTACCAAGGTGATTTTATTGTTATTGGTGATAGGTTTGTTGATATAGAATTGGCAAAGAGGTATAATTTATTTTCTATTGGGTGTGGTTATGGCTATGGAAATTATAATGAACTTAAAGATGCTGATTATATTATAGATAATTTTAAGGATATTATATCTATTATAGAGATATAGCTTTTATTAGCTATATCTCTCAGTTTGTTGAAAAACCCCCTGTTAAAAAAGCAGAGGGTTTTTGTTTACTAGTTGTGGATAAAGTTTGAAATAC
>ERZ838225.313-NODE-313-length-72388-cov-39.227821_pt1 | contig 72388 bp, 62 predicted proteins | sample MGYA00519684_ERZ838225 | MGnify/ENA primary metagenome ERZ838225 (study PRJEB31850, sample SAMEA3708829) | human gut metagenome | biome: human gut; feature: human-associated habitat; material: faeces | place: China | collected 2014 ... | reverse complement strand
TATGGGTTATTTTTTTTGCAATTAATTAGTGTTGCACTTGATATTGTAATTTATCATTTAATAAAAGGTTATAAAATAAATTGTAGAAAAATGGCGAAAAAAAGAAAATTGTGATATAATAATAAAACATAATTAAGTAAAACAATTAAAAAACATAAAAATATACAAATTAAAATGTATTTTAAAGGTAAAAATACATTTAAAGGAATTTTTTAAAATATAAAATAGTGATTTGAGAATGAAGTTGACTATTTTAAATAATTAAAGGGTATAATAGAAATAATTAATACAATAAAAATAAGTCAACAAAAAACTATTCTAAATCACCCGATAGAATAGTTTTTTTTATTTTAGTGGAAAAATAATTATCAAGGTTAGGGCTTACATCCGCTACATTAAAAGGATAGCGGTTTTACGCCAGTATGTATAAAAATTAGTTGTGATTGTGTTTTATGTTAAGGAGGATTATATAAATGAAAATAGCTATATGTGATGATCAAGAAATACAATTAGAGTTAATGGAAAGATATATAAAAGAATGGGCTATTAAAAATAGCGTAGAAATCTCTATAGATAAATTTAATAGTGCAGAAGAATTTTTATTTGAATGGGAAGATTATGAAAAATATGATGCCATATTTTTAGATATAGAAATGAAAAAAATGTCTGGCATTGAATTATCAAATATAATTAGAAAGAAAAATAAAACTGTTAATTTAGTTTTTGTTACAGGTGAATTTAAATATGCTCTTCATGGATATAAAGTAGGTGCACTACAATATTTAATGAAGCCTATAAAAAAAGAAGAACTTTTTGAATGTTTAAATATAATTAAAGAAAAAATAAAAGTTACAAATGATAGTGGAAATTATATAACTATAGAACTACCAAAAAGAAGTATAAAACTTAATTGTGAAACTATTGAATATTGCATTATGTTTTCGCCATATATAGATATTTATACAACAAGCGATAAAATTACTATTAGAAAAAAGATAAGTGATATGGAACAAATGTTACCAAAGGGGAATTTTGTTAGATGCCATAGATCTTACTTAGTAAATATAAAATATATAAAGGTAGTAAATAAAGATACAATTACATTAGAAAGTGGAATAAAAATACCTATAAGTAGAGGAAAGTATGAAGAAGTTAATGAAGCTTTTATAAATTATTTTCTATAATTAAAAACTTTAAAAATATTATGGGGGTATTAATATGATATTTACATGGAAGTTTGTAAGTGATTTTATAGCTATATTCATGCCAATATATTTTTTAAATAAAATAATGCCAACACAAAAAAAGAAAGTATATATGTATTACATTCTTATAATAGGTGTGTTATATCCAGTTATGTTATTAATAAAAGATGGATATTATTTAGATATTTATTTCAAGTATTTTATATTTATAATAACATTAATTTACCCAATAGTATTTAGAGAAGGGAGTTTAGCTAAAAAAATATTTTGGGTATGCTTCTATTTATCAGGTGTATCAACAATATCATTACTTTGTACATCAATTGTTATTTTACTATATAAAAATAATATTATTGAAGCAAACTATTTATATAGTGATAACTTTATATTAATGCGTAGAATTATAGAGCTTATATACATATATATAATTTCAGAAAATATAGGGTTTATAAGATATGTAAATAATAAAATATTATCAGTATTAAGTTTTACTTGCATAGTTAGTCTTGCAATAATAAACTTTGTAGGAAAATACATAATAGAATATTATAATTATAAAACTTATGATTTAGTTATTATCGTTTCTGGAATGATATTTCTTCAAATATCAATTTTTTACATAGTAAATTCAATTTCAAAAATAGTTGAAGAAAAGCTAGTTTTAGAAATCAATTTAAAAAGTAAGCAAAATGATGAAGATATAATTAGAATGCATAAAGAAATGATAGGGTGGAGGCATGATATGAGAAATCATGTTAACACCGTTTTAGGGCTAATTGAAAGAAATGCATCAAATGAAGCAATTGAATATATAAAAGAAGTAGATAAAAGAACTAGTGATTTTGAAAAAATAAGATATACAGATAATGTGGCTTTGGATTCTATTTTAACAAGTAAAATTAATTTAGCTAAGGAAAAAGGGATAAATGTTAAATTGGAATTAAATATAAGTTGTGAAATAAAATTAACTAATATAGAAATATGCACTTTATTAGGCAACTTATTAGATAATTCTATTGAAGCTTGTGAAAAACTTGAAAAAGATAAAATTATAGATTTAAAAATGTTAGCTCAAGAAGATAAATTAATTATAAAAATAAAAAATAATACAAATGGAAAAGTAAATAATGAAAATGGTGTTTTTAAAACAACAAAAACAAGTGGTATTCATGGAATTGGATTATCTCAAATAAATGATATTATAAAAAAATATAATGGATATATAAAAAGAAGTCATAAAAATAATGTTTTTAATACTAATATAATGATAAATTACTAAAAAGAGTTAAAAATTGAGAAAAATAAATTAAGTAAATGGTTAAGTAATTATTTATTTAAATTTGGATAGGAGAAATCCCCTATAGTCTTTAGCTTAGGGGATGAATCCGTAACAAAATATTAACTTTTATGTTTTTCTAATAAATCAGATAAAGCTTCATCAAGTAATTTAGAAATAGGTATTCTAGTCTTTTCTGACAGTTCTTTTAGTTTATTATATAATTCAGTATTAATGGCTGAACCTATTTTAGTTCTATTTTTTAGCATATGCAACACTCCATTGAAAATATTTATGTATATATTATATAAGATAAAAACAGTTCTTACAAGTGGTTCTACTTTACAGTAAAATTATATTTGTGAGATGAATAATATTGTATACTAGCAAAAATCACAGTAAATTCATATTAAGGTATCATATTATTTTTGTATGTAAATATAGAAAAAACTTAATGATACAATATGGAGAATTTGTGAAAGAAACTATGGTATCTATATCACAAAATATGATTTTGAAATACTAGAAATAGAAGTTGATAAAAACCATGTTCACTTATTAGTGGAAAGTGAACCTAAAGTATCACCCCTTATGATAGTTAGAACATTAAAGCAACAAATTACAATTAAACTATGGAATGAATTTTCAGATGAATTATGTAAATACTTTTAGAAAGAAAGAACATTTTTTACTGATGGTTATTTTGTATCTACTATAGGTGAGGTAAGTGCAGAAACATTAAGAAAATATATTCAAAATCAAGGTTAGAAAGGAGGAAACAAAATATGTTGAAAGCTTATAAATATAGAATATATCCTAATTTAGAGCAAAAAGAATATTTAGCAAAGACATTTGGTTGCAGTAGATTTATATATAATAAAATGTTAGCTGATAAAATTGAGTATTATAAAGAAACTGGTGAGATGTTAAAGAATACACCTGCACAATATAAAAAAGAATTTGAATGGCTAAAAGAAGTTGATTCGTTAGCGTTAGCAAATGCTCAACAAAACTTAGAAAAAGCTTATAAGAATTTTTTTAGAGATAAATCTATAGGTTTTCCTAAGTTCAAGTCTAAAAAGACTAATTATCATAGTTATACTACTAATAACCAAAAAGGAACCGTTTATATTGATAAGGGCTATATAAAAATACCTAAATTAAAAACTATGATAAAAATTAAATATCATAGAGAATTCAAAGGATTAATTAAATCTACAACACTTTCTAAAACTCCAAGTAATAAATATTTTATATCTATATTAGTAGATACTGAAAATATTAAACTTCCAAAGAGTAATAAGAAAATAGGTGTAGATGTTGGACTTAAAGAATTTGCAATATGTAGTAATGGATATAGAGTATCAAATCCAAAATACTTGAGAAAAGCAGAAAAAAGGTTAGCTAAGTTACAAAAAGATTTATCAAGAAAACAAAAAGGAAGTAATAATAGAAATAAAGCTAGATTGAAAGTAGCTAAATTACATGAAAAAATTACTAATCAAAGAAAGGATTTTTTACACAAGTTATCTACTAAGCTTATAAGAGAAAACCAATCTATAGCAATAGAAAACTTAAAAGTAAAGAATATGCTTAAAAATGATAAATTATCTAAAGCAATAAGTGAAGTTGGCTGGTATGAATTCAGAACAATGTTAGAATACAAGGCTGATTGGTATGGAAGAAATATTGTAGTTGCTCCAACTAATTATGCTAGTAGGCAACTATGTTCAGAATTTGGATATAAGAATATTGATGTAAAAAAACTTAGCATTGAGAGAGTGGACTTGTCCAGAATGTGGTACAAAACACGATAGAGATATAAATGCAAGTAAAAACTTACTAAAATTAGTAATATAATTTTGGTATTATCTTGAGGTAGGAACTACCTTGTAAGCTTGGGTAAACTTGTACCGTTAGGTATATTTACCAAGAAGCTCCCACTTCTATAAGTGGAGAGTAGTTCACACAAAAGTTATCCACAGATTGTGGATAAAATCTAAAAAATGTTGAAAACTTTTTTATAGTATTGACACAATATATTAGGTTATTATAAAAATAAACAACTATATAGTGGGTAATGTAAAAAATATGAAAAGTTTGTAGAACAAATAATGCGAACTTACATTCTAAAAAATAAAGTTATCAACAATATCCACAGAATTGTGGATAAAAGTTGTGGATAACTTGATAATAAGTTAAATATTCAAATAAAAATACGGTAATATGTAATTAAAGTTTGTGGATAACTTTTATTAAAAGATATAGAAAAATGTAATATACAAAAATTTTAAAGGGGTGAGTTATATAAAATGAAATATAATAAAAATGTAAAAAAAGCAGAGTTTATAAATAGACCCAATAGATTTAATGCAGTAGTTAAATTAGAAGAAGAAGAAATAACAGTACATGTACCTAATACTGGAAGGTGTGGAGAATTGCTTGTAGAGGGGTATACTGTATTTTTAAGAGAGGAAAATAATCCTACTAGGAAAACTCCATATGATTTAATTGCTGTTTATAAGGGAAATAAATTAATAAGTATGGATTCTCAAATACCTAATAAAGTTGTAGAAGAAGCTTTAAAAAATAAAAAAATAAAGAAACTTGTTAAATATACAAATATTTTAAGAGAGAAGACCTTTGGAAAAAGTAGATTTGATTTTAAGATTTCTAACGATTTAGGAGAAGAATACTATTTAGAAGTAAAGGGAGTTACATTAGAAAGTGATGGATATGCTAAATTTCCAGATGCACCTACAAAGAGGGGCGCAAAGCATCTATTAGAACTAGTTGAAGCTAAAAATAATGGATATGGTGCTGGTGTAATGTTTTTAATACAATTAGAAGATGTTAATAAGTTTTCGCCAAATAATGAAAGAGATAAGGAATTTGGAGAAGCATTGAGAATTGCAGCAAAAAATGATGTGGATATTTTTGCATATAATTGTATAGTAACGGAAGATGGAATAGAAATAAATGAAGAAGTAGAAATAATATTAACTTAAAGTTCTTTAAATATTAAATTTAAATAGTATAATTATATCTATAAAACTAGTGTTAGGAGTGTTTAGATGGAGAATAAGAGACATAAAAATGTGCCTGAAATAAAAGGACTTTTAAGAAGTCATGTTGTAGAAGTTCCTTCATGTATTAGGGATTGTTCAGGGATAAAAATTTTTGGCAAAAGAATAAAATCTTTACTATTTACAACAGATGTTGCAATAATTAGAAATACAAATGCAGATGCAATAATTGCAGTATATCCATTTACTCCTCAGCCGTTAATAACATCAGCATTAGTAATGGCAGCAGATGTGCCAGTCTTTTGTGGAGTTGGGGGAGGAATAACTCAAGGAAAGAGGGTAGTTAATTTAGCATTAGATGCAGAATTTAAAGGGGCTATGGGAGTAGTTGTAAATGCACCTACTTCAAATGAAGTTGTTTCAAGAATTAGAGAAACTATAGATATACCATTAATAGTTACAGTAGTATCTATTAATGAAGACATAAGAAAAAGAATAGAATCTGGAGCAACAATATTAAATGTTTCAGGTGGAAAAGATACTCCCAATATAGTTAGAAAAATAAAAGAAGAATTTCCAAACTTCCCAGTAATAGCTACAGGTGGACCAAATGAAGAAACGATAAGAAAAACAATAGAGGCAGGTGCAAATGCTATAACTTATACGCCACCAACAAATGGAGATACTATGAGTAGTTTGATGGATAAATATAGAAGTTTATAGAAAAATTATCATAAAAAATAAAATATGGTTGAATAATTTAAATAATATGGTATCATATTAATAACAATGTACATATCATATATAATAGATTTATTATTGATGAAAATATGTTATTTTAATTATTTAAATAAAATTTTATAAAAAACCTATGTTAGAGGTGCTATTTATAAATAGTAATAAATTGGAGCTGACGGGCTATGATAATTTATGAAAGGTATAGTAGCCGAAGGAATATTTTATGTAAAAGGGTATTTCTGGGTATGTATATAACATATGCATAACTGTCACGAAAGTGGAGTGCTAAAAAGGTGCAATTATTCAATCAAAAAAATTGAGTTTATTTTGTGAATAAAACTTGCATTTTAATAAGTAAACTACCCTTATAGGTTTTTATATGGGTAGTTTTTTATCGTTATTTTAAATAAAAGTTAATAATTTGTAGATTAAATATAATTTTTAAATAGTTTATGAATGAGGTTTATAATAAATGGCTTCTAATTAAATAGATTATTGGAGGTATAATAATGAAATTATTTGGGGCAATGAAAATTAAAAACAATGAATTATTAGTAGGAGGTGTTAGTTGTAGTCATTTAGTTAGAGAATTTGGATCTCCATTATATGTAATGGATGAGAAGTTATTGATAAATACTTGTAAAGATTACTATGATAATTTTAAATGTAAGGAAGAAAATAATAAGGTAGCTTATGCTGGAAAGGCTTTTTTGACAAAAGCAATGTGTAAATTAGTAGAAGAACAGGGTCTTTATTTAGATGTAGTATCAGGGGGAGAGTTATTTACTGCTTATAAAGCTGGATTTCCTTTAAATAAAGTATATTTCCATGGAAATAATAAAAGCAGAGGGGAAATTGAATTAGGTGTTAAACTTGGTGTTGGAAGATTTGTTGTAGATAATTTAAGTGAAATGAAAATGTTAAATAAAGAATCAAAAAGATGTAATAAGATACAAGATATTTATTTAAGATTAACACCAGGAATAGAAGCTCATACTCATGAGTATATAAAGACAGGACAAATAGATTCTAAATTTGGATTTGCTCCAGTTGGAGAAACAATTATGGAGGCAGTAAAACATGCATTAGACTGTGAAAATTTAAATTTAAAGGGATTACACTGTCATATAGGATCCCAAATTTTTGAAACAGAACCTTATGAAGATGCTGTTGAAATTATGATGAAGTTTATAAAAGAAATTAAAGAACAGACTGGATATACTATACACGAATTAGATTTAGGTGGTGGATTTGGTATACATTATACTGATGGGGATAATCCAAAATCAATAAAAGAGTATTGTAAAGTAATATTGAAAAAAGTTGATGAGGTATGTTCAAATTTAAATGTAGAAAAACCTATATTAACGATAGAACCAGGAAGATCAATAGTTGGAAATGCTGGAATTACACTTTATACAATTGGAGCAATTAAAAATATACAAGGTGTAAGGACTTACGTTTCTGTAGATGGAGGGATGACTGATAATATAAGACCTGCTTTATATGGAGCAAAATATGAAATGGCAATTGCAAATAAGATGAATGAAAAATTAGATACAAGAGTAGCTATAGCAGGAAAATGTTGTGAATCAGGAGATGTATTTATTGATGATATATGTATTCAAAATCCTGAAATAGGTGATATTCTTGCTGTATTTTCAACTGGTGCATATGGATTTTCAATGTCAAGTAATTATAATAAGAATCCTAAAGCTCCTGTAATATTTGTTAAGGATGGTATTGTAAGAGTTGTATCTAAAAGACAAAGTTATGAAGAACTTTTAGCTTTAGAAATTTAAAGAGTTTTCAACTTTGTATATAATGAAAATAAAATTTTAAGAATTTATAAAGATTATATATAAGTAGCTATATCAAATTTAGGTATGGCTATTTTTTTATTACAATATTATAATAAATTAAAATATATATAAAATATATATAGCGTTAATAAAATTTTTTGTTGTAACAAAATTGACATAATAAATGTATATAATGAAGAGTAATACTATTAGTTATTATATAAATATGGTATACTTAATATAACTATCCAACATATATAGATTTTAATTAATAATCTATATTATATATAAAGGAAAAGAGGGTTAGTATAGTATATATGAAGGAACAAAAATTTATAATTGATAGGATAGAAGAAGATTATGTTATCTTAGAAGATGAGAATCATAATATAATTTCAAAAAATATAAATTCATTTTGTATTAAACCTAATGAAGGTGATGTAGTAATTATAAATGAAAATAATTTACCTAAAGTAAACATAGAAGCAACTAACAAGAGAAAAAAAGAAATAAGCATTTTAATGAAAGGTATGTGGGAAGAGTGAGAATAGAATTAAAAAAAACAAATTTCTTTACTGAATGGGTTGTACCAATATTAATAGCATTAGTATTAGCATTTTTAATTAATAAGTTTTTAATTTTTAAGGTTAAAATTCCATCTGAATCTATGGTTCCAACATTAAATGTTGGTGATAGATTATTTGTTACAAGAATTCATAATCCAGAAAAACTTAAGCGTGGAGATATAGTGGTGTTTCATTCAGATGAAAAAAATGAAGATATGATTAAAAGATTAATAGGATTACCAGGTGATAAGGTAGTTATCAAAGATGGGATTGTAACTGTAAATGGTGAAACACTAAAAGAAAATTACATAGGAACTGCAGATAATTATAGTGGAGAATTCGAAGTACCTGAAGGTAAGTATTTTTTCTTAGGAGATAATAGATACTGGTCATTAGATTCAAGGTATTGGGAAAATCCGTATATTGATGGTAGTAAAATAAAAGGAAAGGCTCAAATAAAAGTATATCCTTGGAGTGAATTTGGAAAAATAAAATAAGAGTTTTGAGAAAGATTTTAGGATTAGTAGGAGATTAAAAAAATATGAATAATAATGTAAATAATAGAAAAGATGGAGACAAGAAAAAGAATGGCAAATTCTTGTTAATATATGTTGTAGTAGCTTTCTTATTCTTATATTCATTTTCAACTGCAAAAGAAATGTTAACTACTAAAGAAATTTCATATAATGAATTTGTTAAAATGGTTGAAAATAAGGAAGTAAAGAAAGTTACAGTAGATGGAACAGCACTTGTAATCACACCACAAGATTCAAGTGAAATGAAAGGAAAAGTTTTATATACAGGAAATGCAGATAATCCTGATTTAATAAAGTTATTAATAGATAATAATGTAGAATATTATCCAGAAATAACCAAACAACAATCAGTGTTTATGGATTTTATAATAATAAATGTATTACCATTAGTTATAATGTTCTTTATAGTTAGATTTGTATTTAACAAAATGTCTAAGAAGATGGGTGGCGGCCCAATGGGAATGGGTGGCTTAGGAAAAAGTAATGCTAAAGTTTATGTAGAAAAAGATATTAAGGTAAGCTTTGAAGATGTAGCTGGTCAAGATGAAGCTAAAGAATCATTAACAGAAATAATAGATTTCCTTCATAATCCAAAGAGATATACTGAAATAGGTGCTAAATTACCTAAGGGAGCACTTTTAGTAGGGCCTCCAGGAACAGGTAAAACACTTATAGCAAAGGCGGTTGCTGGTGAGGCAAAGGTTCCATTCCTTTCAGTTTCAGGTTCAACTTTCATTGAGATGTTTGTTGGTATGGGAGCTGCTAAAGTAAGAGATTTATTTAAAGAAGCTGAAAAAATGGCTCCTTGTATAATATTTATAGATGAAATTGACTCTATTGGTAAGAGCAGAGATAGTCAAATGCAAAGCAATGATGAAAGAGAGCAAACTTTAAATCAATTACTTACTGAAATGGATGGGTTTGATACATCAAAGGGAATAGTTATTTTAGGTGCAACAAATAGACCTGAAATACTAGATAAAGCACTTTTAAGACCAGGTAGATTTGATAGAAGAGTTATTGTTGATAGACCAGATTTAAAAGGAAGAATTGCAATATTAAATGTTCATTCTAAGGATGTTAAAATGTCATCAAATGTTAACTTAGAATCAATTGCAAAAGGAACCCCAGGAGCTGTAGGAGCTGATCTTGCTAATATAGTAAATGAAGCAGCATTAAGAGCAGTTAGAAGTGGAAGAGAAGAAGTTATTCAAGAAGATTTAGAAGAAGCAGTTGAAGTTATAATTGCAGGTAAAGAAAAGAAAGATAGAATACTTTCTAAGAAAGAAAGAGAAGTTGTTGCTTTCCATGAGGTTGGGCATGCATTGGTTGCAGGGCTTTTAGAAGGGACAGATCCAGTTCATAAAATAACAATAGTTCCTAGAACAATGGGAGCATTAGGATATACTATGCAACTTCCAGAAGAGGAAAAATACCTTGTTTCTAAAGAAGAACTTATGAATCAAATAATGGTTATGTTAGGTGGTAGAGCTGCAGAAGAAGAAGTATTTAATCTTGTATCTACAGGTGCTTCTAATGATATTGAAAGAGCAACTCAAACAGCAAGAAATATGGTAACTATTTATGGTATGACTGATAATTTTGATATGATGGCATTAGAATCAGTTCAAAATAGATATTTAGATGGAAGAGCTGTTAGAAATTGTAGTGAGGAAACATCAACTTTAATAGATAAAGAGGTTTTAAGTATAATAAGGGAATGTCATCAAAAGGCAAGAGAAATATTAAGAGAAAATAGAGATTTATTAGATAAAATTTCTGAATACCTATTAGAAAAGGAAACTATTTTTGGAGATGAATTCTTTAAGTTTGTATATGAAAAATATCCAGAACTAAAGGAAAAAAGAGAAGAAGAAAAGAAAAGTAGAGAACTTGAAATAAATAAAAAATATACAGAAGCTTGTGCTGATACAGCAGAAGAGCTGCACGATAAGAAAGTAGCTCAAGAGGTTATAGAAGCTGTTGAGCAAGAAGAAGAAAATATAATTAAAGAAGCAGAAGAATCAAAGTCTGAAGTTTTATTAGATATGGATAAGGAAGATAAATAATAAAAATATTGATTATTTATGTTTTTAAATCAATAAATTAAAAAATATTTAATTATGATAATAAGGAGTTAAGCAGTAAAACAAGCTTAACTCCTTAAACATTGTTAGTAAGTGGCAAGTTGTGGATGGAATTCCTTAGGGAATTTCTTAAATTTATTTTATAAAATTCAGCTAAGGCTGAATTTATACCAAAGCTTTTCACTTGTCACTTGAAACTTACAACTAAAAAAATCGTGGAGGGGTTTATTTTGAATAATTTTGAGTTTTTACAAGAAGAGCAAAATTTAGAATATACTTTGAATTTATTAAGTCAGGAAATATTAAATTACATACAAAAAAGAAAAGATGTTTCAGATTACATATTAGAATATAGAAAGAAGTTTATTGAAGAGTATAGAGATGACGAAGATAAAGTAATGGAATATTTCGATCATGAGAGATATGTAAAAGAAGAAATGTATAGAACTATAGATAAAAAATTAGCTGAATTTACAAAGTTAAAGGAATCACCTTACTTTGGAAAAGTTAATTTTGAGGATAATGGATATGCAGAACAAATATATGTTGGTAGATATGGATTAACTCCAGAAGGAAATTTTGATGCTGCCATAGTAGATTGGAGAGCACCAGTTGCATCATTATTTTATAAGGGAACATTAGGTGAAACTAGTTACAAGTCACCAGATGGAGAAGTTCTAGTAGATATATTAGCAAGAAGACAAATAATGATTAAAAAAGGAAAATTAGAAGGGTTCTTCGATTCAGATATTGATGTTAAAGATGATATTCTTCAAATGATTTTATCATCAAATGCAGGAGAAAAGCTTAAGAATATAGTTATGACTATCCAAAAGGAGCAAGATGAAATCATAAGAGAAGAAAGAATGAAGGTTGTAGTAGTTAACGGTGTTGCAGGTTCTGGTAAGACTACAATTGCACTTCATAGAGTTGCTTATCTTTTATACAATTTCAGAGAGCAGTTAGGCGATAAGGTATTAATATTAGGACCTAATGATATATTCATTGATTATATAGGGGAGGTTCTTCCTACTTTAGGTGAAAGTAATGTTAATCAACAAACGTTTTCTCATTTTGTAATAAATGAAATTGGATTAAATGAACCAGTAATTGATTTTACAGCTTATTTAGAAGAAGTTTTAAAAGGCAATGAAGAAGTTATAAATGAAATTAAATATAAGGCTGGAGAAGGATTTATATCTGTATTAGATAAGAAATGTGAGGACTTAGAAAATAGTTATTTTAATGTTCAGGCAGCTAAATTCTTTGATGAAGAAGTAGTTTCAATAGAAGAAATTAATGACTTGTTTGAAAATTACTATAAGTATATGCCTTTATTTAGAAGAAGCAAAAAAATAAAGAGAATAATTACTGAAAAGCTTAAAGATAAAAGAGATGAATTAGTAAGAAATTTAAATGCTGAAGTGAAGGGAAAATTAGCTTCTTTAACAGAAGAACAATTAGTTATTGAACAAAATAATATAGAATTCCAAAGAAAAATAAGGATTAGAGAAATTGTTAGAGAACTAATGATTCAAAAGGAAAACTTAGCAAAGTGGATAGATAATGAAAGCATAGTAGATATTTATAAAGAATTTACTAATACTGAAAATTTATCATACTTAGATTTACCAGCAATACTTTATTTAATGATTAAGCTTGATGGTAAGAAAGCTAGTAAAGAAATTAAGCATATAGTAATTGATGAAGCTCAAGATTATAGCATGCTTCAGTTCATTGTATTAAAGGAATTAACAGGATGTAAGAGTTATACTATAGTTGGAGATTCGAATCAAAGGCTTATAAAAGTAGAAGAAGAGCCAGCTATGCTTAAGCTTAAATCTTTATTTGGCGGATTTGTTAAGAATTATGCCTTAAATAAGAGTTATAGATCTACATTCCAAATTATGGAGTATGCAAGTAAGTTATTAGATGAAAATGCAATAGTACCATTTGTTAGAAAAGGTAAGTTTGATGTTGAAGAAGTGGAAGTTAAAGATGAAGATGATTTAATAGATACTATTTTAGAAACATTAGAAGATTATGATGATGAAAATTATGATAATATTGCAATTATAACTAAAGATAAAGAAGAACTTAAGAAAATAGCACCTGAACTTAAAAAGTTTACTAAACTTTTAGCTTTTGATAGAGAAGATGTTATTTATAGAGGGGGAAAAGTTATAGTTCCTTCTTATTATGCTAAAGGACTTGAATTTGATGGTGTTATAATAGTTAATTTTGATGATAATACTGATGATTTAGTTAAATATATTATGGCAACAAGAGCACTTCATAGATTAAAAGTAGTAAATTATAGGAGGTGGTAGAATATAGGAACGGGGATGTCGCATTAAGAATAAATACTACAATATATTGTGTATAAAAATTTTAGTGCGACAGCCCCAATATAAAGTATTAAATTATAATGATTATGGATAATTTTAAGTCTAAAAGAATCAAAGGTCATGATAGTGAGGTAGAAGAACTTAATCGATAACTGAAAACTACAAAAAATAGCAGAATGTACAAAAAGATATTTTATTTAAATCCTTAATAAAAATATACTTTTTTATAAAAATATTTTAAAATTTATATTTATGCAAAAATAACTTTACAATATGCATAAAAAATTGTATATTATAAAGGACAAATAGATATGAAGTAGGTAGAGGTTGCGATATTTAATAGTATATTTGCGGAGGTAAGCACAAGGATGTAAATAGAAAGGAAGTTTCGCCGAAATATATAGCTAATGCTTTGAGGTTATATTATTGGGGTTATATATAATATATATAACACTGTCACATTTTGTGAAGAGCTATCACTAATATGATTATATTTTTACAAATGATAAATTAAAATTAGTTTTTGTAGTGATATGGTCTTGAGTGATAAACTCAAGACTTTTTTATGTATAGGAAATTGTAAAGCTAGTTATATCAATGGATTTCAATATTTAAAGTTGTAAATTTTATACCACGAAGTTGACGTGGCGATAGCCACTTTGTTCTTAAAAAGTTATTTTTTATAAGTAAAATAATTTTTAATATATATCTCCTTCATCTATGATGTCGAAATAATGCTTAGGGGGAGTTTTTAGCTATGCAAAATGCAGTAAATAATGAAAAAAAGGGATTTTTAAAGAATTTTAGTAATGGAATAAAAGTCCCACATACATTAGTTATTATTTTTTCAATAATAATACTAATGGCAATAGCAACATACATAGTTCCTGGTGGTTCATATGATAGAGTAATAGCTGATGTAAATGGACAAAGTAAAACAGTAGTATTAAATGGTTCATTCCACTATGTTGAAAATGAAGCACAAGGATTGTTTTCAGTAATGCAAGCACCTATAAGTGGATTAGAACAATCAGCTGAAATTATAGCATTTTTATTTATAGTTGGTGGTGCATTTAGTTTAATAACGAGAACAAAAGCAATAGATTCAGCTATTGCAAGGGTTGTTAGTATTTTTAAGGGAAATGAATTATTAATAATTCCTATTATATTTACATTGTTTTCACTTGGTGGAGCAACTTTTGGTATGACAGAAGAAGCTATACCATTTATAACAATTTTAACACCATTAATGTTAGCACTTGGATTTGACAGTATATTAGCAGTAGGAATAAGTTATTTAGGATGTATCGTAGGGTTTGCAACAGCAATGCTAAATCCATTTACAGTAGGTATAGCACAATCAATAGCTGAAATTACCTTATTTTCAGGAGTAGTATATCGTAGTATTTTATGGGTTATAACTACAATAGTAGGGATTATTTTCTTAATGATTTATGCAAGAAGAATCAAAAAGAATCCACAACTTAGTCCAATGTATAAATTAGATGAAGAAAAACGTAAAAAATTAAATAAAAGTGAAAATGAAGAAGTTAAGTTTACACTTTCACATAAAATTATTATTGCATCTATTGGTGTTTGTTTAGCAGTTATTATATGGGGAGTTTTAAGAAAAGGTTTCTGGATTCCAGAAATAGCAGCTGTATTTTTAATAACAGGAATATTTGCAGGAATAGTTGGTGGATTAAAAGCTGATGAAATGGCAGATGCATTTGTAGCAGGAGCTAAAGATATGATTGGAGCTGCTATGGTAATTGGATTTGCAAGAGCTATAGTTATAATTGCTGAAAATTCTCAAATAATAGATACAATATTATATGGTTTATCATCATTTATAGGTAAATTGCCATCATTATTAGCTGCATGCGTAATGTTACCAGTTCAAATGTTCATAAACTTCTTTGTTATCTCAGGTTCAGGGCAAGCAGCATTAACTATGCCAATATTAGCACCACTTGGTGATTTACTTGATATATCAAGACAAACAACTGTTTTAATATTCCAATTAGGGGATGGATTTTCAAATGCTATTTTCCCAACATCAGGAGTTTTAATGGCATGTTTAGGTATGGCAGGAATACCATATTCAAAATGGTTTAAATGGATTTTACCATTACAAATAATACTATTTGCACTTGGAATTATATTTATAACATGTGCAATGATGATTGGATGGGCTTAAGAGAGTTAGTAGTGGGGAGTTAATAGTTTGGAGTTAAGGAAAAAATTCAGCTAACGCTGAATTTTAGAAAAATATATTTAAGGGGGATGTCGCATTAAGAATAAATACTACAATATATTGTGTTGATTTTTTTTAAACAATATATTGTGTATAAAATTTTTAGTGCGACAGCCCCATCCACTAACTACAAACTACTCACTATAAACTACAAACTAAAGAAGGGTTAGGTGTAGAAATGAGAAAAGTAATATATAATGAAGCTCAATTAATTAAAGAAAAGTTATATGAAATAAGTGATTACATATATAATAATCCAGAATTGGGAAATCAAGAATATAAGGCTGTTGAAGCTTTAACTAGATTTTTAAAGGAACATGGATTTGAAATAGAATGTCCTTATGCAGGAATGGATACAGCTTTTAAAGCTACTTTTGATAGTGGAAAAGAAGGAAAAAATATAGGATACTTATGTGAATATGATGCACTTCCTGAAATAGGGCATGGATGTGGTCATAATATGATAGGTGCTATGTCTTGTGGTGCAGGTGTATCTTTAAGTAAGGTTTTGTCTGAAATTGGAGGAAAAGTTATAGTTTATGGAACTCCAGCAGAAGAAACAAATGGAGGAAAGGTTATTTTAGCAGAAGCAGGTGCATTTGATGAATTAGATGCAGCAATGATAGTTCATCCAGATGGTGAAACTAGAGCAAGTGGATCAAGTAGTGCTTTATATCCTATAAGATTTATATATAAAGGTAAAACTGCTCATGCAGCATCTTGTCCAGAAAAGGGAATAAATGCATTAAATAGTGTTATTAAATTATTTAATGGAATAGATGCACTTCGTCAACATGTAACACCAGATGTAAAGATGCATGGAATAATAACTAAAGGTGGAGCTGCAGCTAATATAGTTCCAGGTGAAGCAGTTGCAGATTTTTATTTTAGAGCATCTACGAAGGAGAGATTAAGCGAAGTTGTAGAAAAGGTTAAAAAGATTGCAGAAGGTGCAGCTTTAATGACTGGTGCAACTCTTGAAATGGAAAGATATGAATTACCATATGATGACTTAAAGACTAATGAAAAGTTATCGGAATTATTTAATAATAACTTAAGAGAATTAGGAATTACAGATATAAAAGAAGCAAAAGCAACTGGAGGTTCAAGTGATATAGGAAATGTTAGTCATGTTACAGCAACAATTCATCCTTATATTGGATTAACAGATTGCCCAATGGTAGGACATAGTGTTGAAATGGCAAATTCAACAATAACTGATAAAGCTCATGATAGATTATTAATTGCAGCTTTAGCTATGGCTTATACAGGTTATGATATAATATCAAAGAATATAAATTTAGAAGATTAATTAAAAATGAGTACAATATACTAGTGGGTAATATTGTACTCATTTTATTTTAACTATTCATATTTTTCTAATTTATTAATAACTTTGTTATAAATATTATCAGCAAAAGCAAAATCCATTGCTTTAATATAATAACTTTCTAATTCATCATGAAGTAAATGTGCATTATGAATCAATGAAATTCCCTTATTAATTAATTCATAAAATAAATCACTATTATATTTTATATCATCTTTTTTAGAAGTAGATAAAGCAGATTTAGTATAATCAAATAAGTTATATTCGATTCCAGTATAATTAGCTTGATTAATTTCATTATTTGTTATAATACATGTTGATGTTTCAGGGATAAAGATATGCTCAATTCGCTCAGGTACAAATGGGTCATGCATATATTCAATAAAATAACCTTTCTTTTGACCGCTACTTCCTATGAATTTTAAAATATCAGTTTTCCCAAATCCTGGACCACCAGTTAATACATATTTTTTTTTAAATTCACTACTAAGTTGATCTGCATAAGTAATTATTCCATCAGGTGTAATTGCTGTAGCAAAAAGGTGACGTTCACTTCCATATCCAATTTTATCAGACTTAAATATATTATTTTTTAGATTTTCAATAATATTAGAAATTTTATTAGAATCTAAAGATTCATAATTTAAACTGCTCCAATCATCATGAATACATCTTGCAGACCCTAGATACCTATAAGCTCTTTTGAAGTTTTTACCTATTTCTTTATTTAAATAAATAATTTCTTTTTTGTTTTTGGCAAGCATATCTATATTTAATGCATCACCCATATTAAGAATTTCATCAACAGCTCCAGGATTAATAGGATCTACAATATGAGGAGAAGTTCCATCTAATAATGCTATGTTTAATTCTTTAATTAGAACACCATCCAAAGAATTAGGATCAGAAGAACAATGATGATATTCTATTGTATATCCCTTTTTAGCAAAATAAGCTCCAACTTTTTTCATAAGTTGTGATTTTCCTGTTCCAGGACCACCCTTTATACAAAGTATACGTTTTGCATCATCTTGAGAAAGTACATATCTATATAAAGAATAAAATCCTTTAGAGGTATTACCACCAGGAAAGAGATGCCTTTCTTTTAACGTTGTCATTAAATTCACTCCTAATAAAAATAGATTATCCATAATATTTTATTCATAATATATTAAAAAATGGACAAAATTCAGTAATTTATTTAAATATTGGTTAATTAATGAAAAATAAATATAAGACTTATGCCATAAAATATGCATATAATCACAATAAGATTATTATAAATTTTATTTAAAATAAGATTTATGCATATAAAACATAGTATTTATGCATAAATTCTATGTTTTTATGCATAAATATAAAATCTTATAAAAAAGTATTGCATAAATATAATTTAATAGTGTATAATTATGCTGTGGTTAAGGAAGAGTTCAACAATACATAAATTTTAAGGGGGATTTAAATATGAAAAAGGGATTAATGAAAAAAATAATTGCTACAGCAGTTTTAGGAATAATGACAATGGGGCTTGCAGGATGTGGTTCTTCTAATGATAAAAATTCTGATTCAAAAACTGATTTATTAGAAAAGATACAAAAGAATGGTAAATTAGTTGTGGGAATGAGTGCTGATTATGCACCATATGAGTTTCATTATATAGATGAAAATGGAAAAGATGTTATAGGTGGATTTGATGTTGATATAGCAAATGAAATTGCAAATAAAATAGGGGTTGATTTAGTAATTCAAGAAATGGATTTTGATGCTTTAGTATCAGCTTTACCAGCAGGAAAGGTTGACCTTGTAATTTCAGGAATGAATCCAACTGAAGAAAGAGCTAAAGTGGTAGATTTCTCAGAAGTTTATTATAATTCAAAACATGGAATATTAGTTAGAGCTGAAGATGCGGACAAATATCAAACATTTGCAGATTTAGAAGGTGCAAAAGTTGGAGTACAATTAGGTTCAACACAAGAAAAAATAGCAAAAACAGAAATTCCAAATGTAAATTTGCAACAATTATCTAATATTAATAATTTAATTTTAGAATTAAAAGCTGGAAAGGTTGATGCAATAGTTATGGAAAAGCCAGTTGCAGAAATGGCTGTTAAAAGCAATCCAGAATTAGCAGTAGGAAAACCAATATACGAAGAACAAACAGGTGGAAATGCAGTTGGTATTGCTAAAAATAATCCACAATTATTAGCAAAGGTTAATGAAGTTATAACAGAGTTAAATGAATCAGGAAAAATGGATGAATATATAGCAAAGGCTAATGAATTAGCAGCAACAGCAAATATTGTTGAAGAATAATAAATATTATAAATATAAGACAATAAAAATAAGGGGAATTTAAAAATATAAAATTTAGTTATAGCAGAGCCTAATAGGGTATAGGCCCTGCTAAATAGTAAGTTTTATTATAGAAAAAATAGGAGGATAAAAAATGCATTTTGATTTTAGTTTTGTACCAAATTATTTGCCTTATTATCTTGAAGGTGTTAAATATACATTATTAATTTCTTTAATTACAGTATTTTTTGGAGCTATATTTGGATCTTTATTATTTTTTATGAAGACTTCAAATTTTCATATTTGGAAAATCAAACCTTTAAAGATATTAGCAGTAATTTATATTGAAATAGTTAGAGGAACACCAATGCTATTACAAATTTTAATTATGTATGCAGGTTCTAAGATGTTTTTTGGAATAGATTTAAGTCCATTTACATCAGCAATAATAGCAATTGCTTTAAATTCAGCAGCATATGTATCTGAGATAGTAAGAGCTGGTATAGAAGCAGTTGATAAAGGACAAATGGAAGCGGCAAGAAGTTTAGGGATGAAGAAAAGCACAGCTATGATGTTAATTGTAATACCACAAGCTGTTAAAAATATATTACCTGCTATAGGTAATGAGTTTGTTGCAATAATTAAGGAATCATCAATGGCATCAATAATTGGTGTTAATGAATTAATGTTTGCAGGTAAAGTAGTTGTAGGATCTACATATTTAGGATTAGAACCATATATAGTAGCTGCAGGTTTCTATTTTATTATGACATTTACATTAGGTAGAATAATATCTCTTATAGAAAGGAGAATGAAAAAAAGTGATTCGCGTTAATAATCTCCATAAAAGTTTTGAAAAAAATGAAGTTTTAAAAGGAATAAATGAGCATATAGAAAAAGGTGAAGTTGTAGTTGTAATAGGACCATCAGGTTCAGGAAAAAGTACATTTTTAAGATGCTTGAACCTATTAGAAGTTCCAACTTCAGGAGAAATAATTTTTGAGGGAAAAAATATTACTGATAAAAAAGTTGATATAAATAAAATTAGGGAAAAGATGGGCATGGTATTTCAACAATTTAATCTTTTTCCACATAAAACAGTATTAGATAATCTAACAATAGCTCCTATTAAAGTTAAGGGAGTTAGCAAGGCTGATGCTGAAAAGAAGGCAAAAGAGCTTCTTGATAGAGTTGGATTGCTTAATAAGGCAGATGCATACCCATCATCTTTATCTGGTGGGCAAAAGCAAAGAATAGCAATAGCAAGGGCATTAGCTATGGACCCAGATGTTATGTTATTTGATGAACCAACTTCTGCATTAGATCCCGAAATGGTTGGTGAAGTTTTAAATGTTATGAAGGAACTTGCTAAGGAAGGTATGACAATGGTTGTTGTAACTCATGAAATGGGATTTGCAAGGGAAGTTGGAGATAGAATTCTTTTTATGGATAAGGGAAATATAATGGAAGAGGGAACTCCTGAAGAAATATTCTCAAATCCAAAGAATCCAAGAACAATAGACTTTTTATCTAAGGTATTATAATAAATTAGATTTAATAAACAAGTTATTATAGAAAAATAATTTGTTTATTTTTATTTTATAAAAAAATATTATTAATAAAGATATTAACCATATAATAAACTAATAGTAGGAATAATAACAATTTTGGAGGCCATATGGATAAAAGCTTTAATTATGATTTTCTAAAATTGGAGTTTAATGATATATATGAAGATTTAAATAAATTAAAAGATCAAACTAATTTAGAAATGATAAATAAAGAAGTGAATGATGTAATAAATGATATTATTTATTATATTTCTAAACAAAATAAAGTTTTATATGATGAAAATGAAGAATGCTTAAAAAGATTAGAAGTATTAAAAGAAATAGGTGTTATTCCTAATGAAATAGTAGAAAAGATAATATTGTGGGAAAAAATAGTAAAGAGTAATGTTAATAAAACAGCTATAGAAATAAAAAGTAGTGTATGTAATGAAAATAATAGAGAAAGTGTTGAGCAAAGCTTAAATGAAAGTAAAAGCATTGATAAAAATCATGAAAAAGAGGAAATTAAAAAATTAAAACTTATATATGAAGTTTTAGTTTGGTTTGTAATTAATTATGGTAGTGAAAATTATTCATTATTTTTAGAAAATTTATTGGAAGAAGAAAAAGAAATCTTTAAAAAGTATTTAAGAAAGTCAAAGTTAATTACTAATAATGATTTAAAAAGTAATAAGTCTATGATGATTAATTTTTCAGATATAGAAGAAAAAGAAATAGAATTATCACATTCATTAGTTGAAGAAGGCGAAAAATATTATTTTGGAAGAGGAGTAAAGAGAAATTATAAAATAGCATATAAATATTTTTTGGAAGCTGCAAAGTTTAATGATGAATATGCTGAAAGTTATTTAGGATTATTTTATGATAGAGGAATTGGAATATCTAGAAATTATGAAATAGCATATCAGTGGTATTATAAAGCAGCAAACAAGGGAAATGCTTTTTCACAGTATTCAATAGGAGTTTTATATGCAGAAGGAAATGGATTGCCAAAGGATTATTATAAAGCCTTTATGTGGTTTCAAAAAAGTGCAGAAAATGAATATGCAGCAGCATATTATCAGTTGGGACGATGTTATTATAATGGGTTAGGTATTGAAAAAGACTTAAATACTGCATTTAAATGGCATAGTAAAGCTGCAAAGTGTAATTTTCCAGCATCACAATATGCAGTATCATTAATGTATAAAAATGGAGAGGGATGTGAAGAAAATTTAATAAGAGCTTATTATTGGATGGAAAAAGCTGCTGAAAATGACTATGAAGATGCATATTATATAATTGGAAGGTCTTATTTAGAGGGAATATACATTGAAGAGGATTATAAAAGGGCATTTTATTATTTATCTAAGGGCTATATTGCTTTAGATACTAATTGTATAGAATCATTGGCTGAAATGTATTTAAAGGGTTTGCATGTTAAAAAGGACTTATATTCTGCAATAGAACTTTATAATAAAGCAATAGAATTTGGTGATAAGAGTATTTACTTTAAACTTGGAAAGTTGTATGAAGATGAGGGACTTATTAATCAAGCTATTTCAACTTATGAAGAGGGGCATGAAGAAGGGAATTTAAAATGCACTCAAAGACTTGGAATAATGTATTACAATGGAGAAGGAATTGAAAGAAATTTAGAAAAAGCAATAGAATATATTGAATTTGCAGCAGCAAGGAAAGAGCCTCATGCGATGTATGTTCTTGCAGTTGCATATTTAAGATTAAATAAATTTGGAGAAAAAACAACAGAAATAGTAAAAAGATTATTAAAGGAAGCATATAGGCTAAATTCACCTTATGCAGCTGATTATTTAGCATCTATTATGATAAATGAATTAAGTGAAAAGAAGGATATAAATAGGAGTGAATTAGTTGAATATATTAAATTTGGAGTGGAATATGAATTAAAAGAATCAATTTTTAAGTTTGGATATATATATGAAAAAGGTATAGGTGTAATGCAAAATTATGAAAAAGCTTATCAATATTATAACCTTGCAGCAGAAAAGAATTGTATTAAAGCAATGAATAAGCTTGGAGATTGGTATAAGAAAGGAATATTTTTATCTAGAAATATAAATTTAGCTATTAAATGGTATGAAAAAGCAGCTAATAAAAATGATATAGATGGGGTAGAAAATCTTATACAAATATATGAAAAAGGAATTGGAAACAAGAAAAATGATATTAAGGCAATTTATTATGTGTTTAAGTTAATAGATTTAGATGTATTAAAAGGAAAAGAAAGATTAATATATTATTGTTATAAGGGAATTGGAATTGAGGAAAATAAAGAAAGAGGAAATGAGTTAATTAATGAAATAGAAGAAATAGATAAGGGAACAGCAAATTTTATTAAAGCAAATTTAGGAGAAAATAATTTAATTAATATGAGTAAAGATGAAATAATAAATTTATATAAGGATGGAATAGATCTTGGAAATTTAAATTGTTATGGAAATCTTGCTGTTTTTTTATATGAAAATGATTTATATGATAGTGATAAATATAAAGAATTATTTAATATTGCAATGCAAGGAGAACACTTGGGTGTAAAGAAATGTGAATATATATATTTAAAGAAAAAGCTTAAAGAATTTGAGATAAGTAGTATAGTAACAGTTGAAGAATTAATTATTATTAAAAAATTGACTAAACTTTTAAATAACGGTGTTTATAAAGTTATTGATGAATTGATTAAATGGTATTCTAAAAGAAGGCCAGAGGAAAAGACTGAATATTATAAATTAATGGAAGATAAAATTTATTATAATTTAATTATTTAAAAAAAATGACTCAATTTAAAAGAGAAATAATTACTTTTAAATTGAGTCAAACTATTTTATAATGCTAAATCTAAAGTTATTATGCAATTATATTTAGGAGCATGTAATTTGATATCAGCTTCTATTTGTGATAATAGTTTTTCTGGAGGATTTGATTGATTAAGCTTAGAAGGATAAACTTCTATATCAAAAACAAGATTTTTTTTATCATTTTCCCCAACAACTCTAAAATCATGAAATGATTTTACTGCATCATATTTATTTAAAATTGATGTGACCATGTTTCTAGTTTCAATTATTTCATCTGTATCAACACAAATAGGATCCATGTGTATGACTAAATAAATATTGAGTTTTTTTGAAATTTCTCTTTCAGCAGTATCTATAATATCATGAATTTTCATAATATCTATATTGCTAGGAATTTCAGCATGAATTGAAGCCATAATTCTACCAGGTCCATAATTATGAACGACTAAATCGTGAATTCCAGTAATATTATCGTAAGACATAACCATATTAATTATATCATTTACTAATGCTGGATCAGGTGGTTCTCCTAAAAGAGGACTAAGTGTTTCTTTAATAAGAGAATAACCAGAATAAACTATAGCTAATGCAACAATTATACCTATGTATCCATCAATAGGAAGTGTTGTAAATTTAGCTATTAAAAAAGAAATAACAACAGTACTTGAAGTAAAAACATCACCCATTGCATCAGTTGCAGTTGCTTTTAATGTTGAAGAATTAATTTTATTACCAATGGATTTGTTAAACCTTGAAAGCCATAATTTAAAGCCAATTGAAATTAGCAATAATAAAAATGGAATAGTTTCAAATGATACTGGAGTAGGGGTAATTATTTTTTGAAAAGAAGTTTTAACAAATTGTAACCCTACAAGCATAACCATAAAGGAAACTACCATTGCAGTTATATACTCTATACGTCCGTGTCCAAAAGGATGTTCAGCATCAGCAGGTTTATTTGCCATTTTGAATCCTATGATAGTTATTATAGAAGAAGCTGCATCTGATAAATTATTGAATGCATCAGCTAAAATTGAAACTGAGTTAGAAAGTAATCCAACTGATAATTTAATTAAAAAAAGTAATGAATTAGTAATTATTCCAATTATACCAGCAAGATTAGCGTAAGATTCTCTTACTTTTACATCAGATATGTTTTCAGGTTCTTTAATAAATTTTTTTATTAAAAAGTTAGAGATCATAAAAGTCCTCCTATATTTATTTTAATTAATTTATACAAATAAAATTGTATTTAAAAAGAAAGTTTATTATATAATGCTAATTTAATGAAATATAAAAGTCAACGGTGGGACATAAAATTTTAAAAATTAAGGCTACTATGAAAAGCATATTAATTAAATGTATATGTATTTGTTATAGGAGAATGTTGTTATGATTTAAGGATTGGATTTTGTTATAGGAAAATATTGTTGGAATTTATGATTAGATAAGTTTATAAATGAAGTTACTGATTTGTCTATTTTTATTATTACTTAAAATTTTATATTGAGGTTCTGTTATATCAAAATGTTGTTAACAACATTTTGATATAACAGAATAATAAGACCTAAAGAAATATATATTAAAAGGTTATAAGTTCAAATGAGTTGAGAAAAAATAACAAATGAAGTATAGTAAATATATACATTAAGTAAAGGAGTAAATAACTATGGAAAGAAATCTAGCAATAGAATTAATAGACTTTTTATATGATAGTCCAAGTGCATGTCATGGAGTAAAAGCTACTCAAAGGATATTAAATGAAAATGGGTTTATTGAAATAAAAGAAGAAGATAAATGGGATTTAAAATCAAAGGGTAAATATTATGTTATAAAAAGCGACTCAGCATTAATTGCTTTTGAAATAGGTAGTGAAGATATAGAGCAAGTTGGTTTTAGACTTATTGGAGCACATACAGATGTACCAGGATTTAGAATAAAGCCAAATCCTCAAATGATTACAGAAGGAAGATATGTTAAATTAAATACTGAAGTTTATGGTGGACCAATACTACATACATGGTATGACAGACCTTTAAGTATTGCTGGTAAAGTTGCATTAAAGGGTAAATCTCCAATAAAGCCAGAAATAAGATTAATAAATATTAACAATCCATTATTAATAATTCCAAGCTTAGCTATTCATATGAATAGAGAAGTAAATGAAGGATATAAAATAAATAGACAAGTTGATACTTTACCTTTATTAGGACTTATAAATGATAAACTTGAAAAAGAAGATTATTTAATGAACATTCTTGCTCAAGAACTTAAGGTTAATAAAGAAGATATATTAAATTTTGAATTAGGATTATATGAATATGAAAAAGGGTCATTAATAGGAATGAATGAAGAACTTATTTCTTCAGGAAGATTTGATGATTTATGGATGGTATTTGCTGGTGTTAAAGCATTGGTAAATAGTAAGGAAAATAAGGCAACTAAGGTTATGATTTGCATTGATAATGAGGAAATAGGAAGCTTAACAGCAGAAGGGGCTAATTCTACATTATTAAATAATATCTTAGAAAGAATTACTATTGGATTAGGAAAGGATAGAGAAGGATATTATAGGGCTTTATCTAAGTCTATAATGATATCTGCTGATTTAGCACATGCTGTTCATCCTAATTTAGGAGATAAGCATGATCCTACAAATAGGCCAGTTCTTGAAGGAGGTCCAGTATTAAAAATTGCTGCATCTGGAAGCTATAGTACAGATAGCTTTAATGGAGCTGTATTTGCTGGAATTTGTGATTCTGCAGGTGTTCCATTCCAAAAATTTGTTAATAGATCAGATGTTAGGGGAGGAACTACAATAGGACCTGTAACAGCTGCAAATTTAACTATTCCAGTTATTGATATGGGGGCACCAGTTATTGGAATGCATTCAATAAGAGAATTAGCAAGTGTTAAGGATAATTATTATACTATTAAAGCATTTACTGAATTTTTTAGTTTATAAGATAATTTATTGAAATTTTTTAAAGTGAGCTGTGTAAAGGCTTGTAATATAGATATGTTACAGAAGCCTTACACAGCTTTTTATTATAAAATTTATTATATAAATTAATTTGAATATTATGTTAATTTAATTGTGAAATTTTGTATAAATAATTGCTATATAAGTTATTTTAAGTAATACAGTTTAATATCATAAGAAGTGTTATTCTATAGTTATTGTTCCTTTAGAACTATCTGTATTAGAAATAGTAATAGTGTTATCATTTAATGTAAAATCATGATTTTCAGTATCAAGAAGTAATTTACATTGAGCAACTGTTGCATTTCCTAGTTTCTTTAAGCTATCTTTTTCAATAGGTAAATTATCCCCTTGAAGATCAGAACCTATAGTTTCATTTTCATTTTTAGTAGTAGATTTATATTTTACTGATTCATATGCAGTAACAATTGATTTTGCTTCATTTAAAATGCTTACCTTTTTAGCTTGAGTAATATAGTTACCAAATCTAGGAATAAATGCGGCTGAAAGTATTGCAATAATAGCCATGACAGCTACAAGCTCAATTAAGGTAAATCCCTTCTTTTTGTTGTTTAAATTTGAGTTGATTTTAAAAAAGTTAATTATTGTTTTCATTACACATCTCCTTTAAATAAAAAATTTAACTTTTAGGCCTAAATAGTCTTTAGAAATTCTTGACAAAAAGCAAAATATATATTCAAAAAAATAATATTTATAAAATTTTATAAAAATATGAATAAATTAAATTAAAAAAGGATAAAACATTAATAAGAGGTAACAAGTAATAAATTTTAGAAATTATTTATAGTGAAGATAGTTATAAATAATTAAATAGAAGCTAATCATAATATGTTTGTTATGCCTCGCTACTGTTTTAAAAATTTATATAGTGTTATCTCTTTAAAAGATTTTGGACTATTAGCTTAAGAGTGATATAGCGTATCTTTATTATTTTAATATTGAGAAAATATCGATTTATCTTAAGTAAAAGAAATGTTAGAAAGAAAAGCTTTATAAAAGAACATGATGGTTCAAGATGTATTTTAATATTATTGCAAAATAATATTAAGCATAATTTCGGATATTTTCATTTACACATACTGCATTAGAATGATAAAGAAATTTATCAGGAGATAACAAAATTATGTATGATACACTTGAAAACAAGTCATAGGGGATAAAGGTCTAGCTTTTAACATGAATAATAGTTCCGAAGTCTTTTATTATATTAAAAATAAAAATAAGTAATGATAAATCTTAAATAAAGAGTTTATCATTACTTATTGTATTTAAAAATATGCAAACGCTAATTTATAAAAACAATGGCCTGACAATTAAGCCAGATTCATAAGCATAAATAATAGCTTGAGTTCTATCTTTAACATTAATTTTAATAAATATATTGCTAATATGCTTTTTAACAGTATTTTCGCTTATGTTAAGATTTTTAGCTATTTCAAAATTACTTAACCCATTAGATAATTGAGAAAGTATTTCTAATTCCCTTCTAGTAAGAGGTGTCCTCAAATGATTTTTACTAGTAATTGTAACAGCAGATTCATCCTCAACAAGTCTATATAATAATTCACGATCATAAAATTTTGCACCTGTAGAAATTTTATGTAAAGCATAATTAATATCTTCTTGAGCAAATGTTCCAAGTATATAACCATCAACTTTTAATTTTGAAGTTTTAAAAAACATATTTTTACTTTCATTAAAATCTATAACTAATAATTTTAAGTTAGAATAGTTATCTTTAATAGATAAAATATTATCTATTATTTCTAAATCTTCTTTAAATAATGTAATTATTAAAAGTGTATCTTTAGTATTATTTATACTTTTATCATCAGTAGAATTTAAAGACTTAATACAATTATCTATAGAAGAAAAATAAGAAATATTTTCGAAATTATCTTTTAATAATGATTTAATACCTTCGTGAATTACAGGATATCTGCACAAAATAGAAATATTCACATTACCACCCTTTCCCAAATTAAAATAACTAATATTAAAATTATATAATAAAAAAATGGAAAAGTATAGATTAATTTACATAAAGTTCTAAAAATTTTAATGTTTTTAATTAAAATTATATTAAATAGTTAAATTTTCAAAATAATACTTTTATTAATACAAAATTTAAAATTATATTAAATTTAAAATTTTAATATTCAGTATTAAATAAAAAATAAATTTTAATATATAAACATAATAAAAATGTAGTAAGGGATAAATAATTAATTAGTATTAGTTAGTAGTATAAAGATAAGTAATGAAAAAGAAGTAATATGAGATAATACTAATATATTATTTACTGTAAAAGATTGTAAAATGTATAATTATTTAATAAAAAGATATTAAAGTTATGTTTAATATTGATAAATATAAGAGTAAAAAAATATAAAGAAGGGAGTAAAAGAGGGTTGAGAGGCAAAGCTATTTTAAATTTAAGTAAAAAAAGCAAAAAATCAATATTGTTACTTGGAGATTTAACAATTATATTTTTATCTTATTACTTAATAATGTTATTTCAATATTCATCATCACAGTTAATAAGAAGTATATTTATAAAGCTTCCTTTAGTAGCAGTAATATATATAGCAATATTATTAAGTTTTAAGATGTATAGTTGTATATGGATAAATGCAGGTATTTATGAATTTAAACAAGCAATTACTTCAACAAGTATTGCATGTATCATAACTACAGTAGTAATGTTAATTATTCCAAATTCAATACCAGCGTCATTAAATATTATATCTGGAATAGTAATAATAGCTTTAATTACAAGTTTTAGAATGTCATTAAAAGTATTAACAAGAGCAATTATTTACACAACATCTGAAAAAATTAATGGTAAATACAATGTTTTAATAATTGGTGCAGGCGATTGTGCATCTACAATAATGACTGAAATAAGAAAAGAAAAAAGTGATGAATATAATATTGTAGGAATTATAGATGATAATAAATCAAAAATAGGAAATTATTTAAATGGTGTAAAAATTCTTGGTGATAGAAATGATATTGCTGAAATAGTAGAAAAAGAAAATATAGATGAAATATTTTTTGCAATTGCAAAGATAAATGGAGAAGAAAGGGCAAAAATACTTGATATATGTAGTAATACAAAAGCTAAGATTAAGGTTATTCCAGGGTACTATCAATTATTAGAAGAAGGTATTTCTTTTAATAAAATGAGATATGTAGACTTAAGGGATTTAATAGGAAGAGAAGAGGTTAAATTAGATAAGGTTGGAATTGAGGAATATATAAAGGATAAGGTTGTTTTAGTAACTGGAGGAGGAGGTTCAATTGGAGCTGAATTATGTAGACAAATTGCAAAGTATAATCCAAAACTTCTTTTAATATTAGATATTTATGAAAATAATGCCTATGATATACAAAATGAATTATCTTTTAATGAACCTAATTTAAATAAAAAAGTAATAATTGCATCAGTTAGAGATAAATTTAGATTAAATCAAGTAATAAGTGCATATAAGCCATCAATAATATTTCATGCAGCAGCACATAAGCATGTACCATTAATGGAAGATAACCCTGGTGAGGCAATTAAAAATAATGTTCTAGGAACATTAAATATGGTTGAATTGGCAATTCAATATAAGGTAGAAAAGTTTGTTTTAATTTCTACTGATAAAGCAGTTAATCCTACTAATATAATGGGAGCAACAAAAAGGCTTTGTGAAATGATAGTACAAGCAGCTAATAATGAAAGAGGAAATAAAACAGAATTTGTTGCAGTTAGATTTGGTAATGTACTTGGAAGTAATGGTTCAGTAATTCCATTATTTAAGAAACAAATTAAAAAAGGTGGACCGGTAACCTTAACTCACAAGAATATAACAAGATATTTTATGTTAATTCCAGAAGCTGCTCAATTAGTACTTCAAGCAGGGGCATATGCAAAAGGTGGAGAAGTATTTGTTTTAGATATGGGCAAACCAGTTAAAATTTATGATTTAGCAGAAAATTTAATAAAACTTTCTGGATATAAGCCTAATGAAGAGATAAAAATTCAAATAACAGGTTTAAGGCCAGGAGAAAAATTATATGAAGAATTATTAATGAATAAAGATTTAAGAAAAACTCAGCATAATAAAATATTTGTTGATAAGCCAGAAAGTATTTCATTAAGTAATCTAAAAAATCAAATAGATGATTTAATTTTTGCTACAAAATTAGGAAATGAAAATATGCTAAAAGATAAATTAAAGGAAATAGTACCAACTTATAATTCACCAGAGTTTTATAACAATAAAAGGATATTACAAGAAGCTGCAATTACATCAGGAGGGGAAGAGCAATGGAAGCAATAAAAGAAAGAAAATCAAAAGAAGTTAATGAAAATAAAAGAATATTCTTAGCATCTCCACATATGGGTAACTTAGAAAAGGAATTTATTAAAGAAGCATTTGATACAAATTGGATTGCTCCACTTGGCCCTAATGTTAATAGCTTTGAAAAAGAAGTTGCACAATATGTTGGAATAGACAATGCAGCTGCATTAATTTCTGGAACTTCAGCAATACATTTAGCAATTAAGTTATTAGGAATAAAAGAAGGAGATGTGGTATTTTGTTCAGATTTAACATTTGCAGCAACTTGCAATCCAATAATTTATGAAAAAGCAACTCCCGTATTTATAGATTCGGAATATGAAAGTTTAAATATGTCACCAAAGGCATTAAAAAAGGCATTTGAAGTTTATGAAGAAAAAGGAATCATGCCAAAAGCAGTTATAGTAGTTCACCTTTATGGACAAGCTGCTAATATGGATGAAATACTTGAAATTTGCAATAAGTACAATGTTCCAATAATAGAAGATGCAGCAGAATCACTTGGTGCAACTTACAAAGGAAAACAAACAGGAACAATTGGCAAGTATGGTATTTATTCATTTAATGGAAATAAGATAATAACTACTTCAGGTGGTGGAATGCTTGTTTCTAACAATGATGAAGATATAAAAAAGGCAAGATTTTGGGCAACACAAGCTAGAGATAATAGAAGATATTATCATCATACAGAGCTTGGATATAATTATAGAATGAGTAATATTGTTGCAGGGATAGGAAGAGGCCAAATAAGAGTTTTGAATGAAAGAATAGCTCAAAAGAAAAATATTTATGAAATTTATAAAGAAGGATTTAAAGATATTAAGGAAATTGAAATGCAACATATATGTGATTATGGGAATCCAAATTATTGGTTAAGTGTTGCAACTATAGATTCAAAATCAAATGTTAAGCCTTTAGATATAATTTTAAAGCTTGAGGAAAATAATATAGAATCAAGACATATATGGAAGCCAATGCATATACAACCTTATTATGAGAAATATGATTTCTTCAGTAGCTTTAATGATAATGAAAATAGTGTTTCTGAAGATATATTTAATAGGGGAATTTGTCTACCTTCAGATACAAAAATGACACAAGAAGAAATAAATAGGGTTATTAAAATTATAAAAGAATTATTTAAATAAATATAAAATTAATTAATATTAAAGAAGGGTATAGATTATGTTTGTAAAAAGGCTTCTCGATATTACAATATCATTAATAGCTTTATTTTTTTTATTGCCATTAATGTCATTAATTTACTTATTAGTAATAATAAACCTAGGGAGCCCGGCCTTTTTCTTGCAAGAGAGGGTTGGAAAAGATAATAAAATATTTAAAATGATAAAGTTTAGAACAATGAAAAATTCTACTGATAAGAATGGAAATTTATTAAGTGATAATGAGAGGGTAACTAAGTTTGGAAGTTTCTTAAGAAGTTTTAGCTTAGATGAATTACCAGAACTTATTAATATTTTAAAGGGTGATATGAGCTTAGTTGGACCAAGAGCATTATTAGTTCAATATTTGGGACTTTATAATGATGAACAAATAAGAAGACATGAAGTTCTTCCAGGGCTTACTGGATGGGCACAGATAAATGGAAGGAATTCTATTACTTGGAGTGAAAAGTTTAAGCTTGATGTTTGGTATGTAGATAATTGGTCTCTTTGGTTAGATATTAAGATTTTCTTTTTAACTTTTTGGAAGGTACTAAAAAGGGAAGGGATTAATCAAAGTGAAAGTGTTACAATGGAATATTTTAATGGAAGCAATTAGTTGTTTAAGTAATAGTAGTAAATCGAGGGCTATATAAGAAGTGGGGATTGCTATATAGATAGAAAAAGATAACGGGAGGATGAAGATGATAGATAAATTTATAAATATTGAAGATTTATTATATACTTTTAAAAAAAAGTTTTGGATAATAATTATTGTTACATTATTTACTACTACAGTTGGCATATATAAAGCTTCAAAGCTAAAACCAACTTATGTTGCAAATGCTACGGTTTTTATTGGAAAAGGTAGTGAGTTAGTAGAGTACTATTCTAAAGAGGAAGTGGATTATTATTCACAATTAGTGTCAATTTTTAATGAGTTATCAAAAGTAGATGGTTTTTTTGATAATATTTTAAGGAAAAATAGAATAAATAAAACTTCTACGGAAGTAGCATATGGTATATCATTTTCATCATCTTCAAACACTCCGATGGTAAAGATATCATATTCTAGCGGAAGTGATGATAAAATAGAAGACATTCTAAATGCTGTAAGTGATGAATTAGTAAATAAAATTAAGCAAATAGCACCGGAATCACAACCAACTATAATAAGTAAAGCAAAATCATCAACAATATACGCAAATAAGAAAAAGATACAATTAACAGGGTTTGTTGCAGGAGTAATAATATCAGCCATGATTATTTTAGTGATAGATTTTTTAGATGATAGAGTAAATTCTAAAAGAAGATTGGCAGAAGTATTGCCAGTGCCTGTTATAGGTAATATACCAACTCATGAAAAGGAGTTTAGAAAGGAGAATAATGATGTTCATAACAAGCAAAATGCCAAAGTCAATATCAGCAGAGGCGTATAGAAGTTTAAGAACTAGTATAAAGTTTTCATCAGTAGATAAACCTATAAAAACAATAGTAGTAACAAGTTCTATTCCAGGAGAGGGAAAGTCTACTATTTCAGGGAACTTAGCAATTACCTTAAGTCAAAGTGGAGCGAGAGTTTTACTTATAGATTGCGATTTAAGAAAGCCATCTATTCATAAAAAATTTAGAGTAGTAAATGATTTAGGGCTTACTGATATTTTGGTTGATAAATGTAGTTTAAAAGATGTAATAAAAAAGATAGATGAGTATCTTTTTATGATTACTGCAGGAACTATTCCACCAAATCCATCAGAAATAGTAGGCTCAAATTCTATGGAGGATTTAATAAAAGAGTTATCTTTAAGTTTTGATTATATAGTTATGGATACTCCACCAGTAATTCCAGTTACAGATCCCTTACTTTTAGCTGCGAAATCAGATGCAACGATTATAGTTGTTAGAGCAAGAAAGACAAAGGAAAAAATAATAAGGCAGGCTTATGATGAGCTTATAAAAGTAAATTCAAATATTATTGGAAGTATATTAAATGATTCAGAAACAAAAACAAATAATAGCTATTATGAGTATTATGCTGAAGAAGATAAATGGAGTAGGCATAAGAGAAGAATATCTAAGAAGTTAAAAAAATAAAGAAAGTATAAGGGGAAAATATGGTTATTAATATATTGATACTAAGTGCTGGGAGAAGAGTAGAGTTAGTAAAATGCTTTAAAGAGGCAGCAAAAATCAAAAGGATAGAAAGTAATATTGTAACTGCAGATATATCGAAAACTGCTCCTGCAACATACTTTGGGGATAAAAACTATACAATACCCAAAATCGGTGATGATGGATATATAGAGGCGGTTATTAATATATGTAATAAAGAAAATATTATGTTGGTAATACCAACTATAGATACAGAGTTAAAAATTTTAAGCAAAAATAAAAAATTAATTGAAAAGGAAACAAATGCAAAAATTTTAATTAGTGATAAAAAAGTAATAGACATATGTATAAATAAAAAGAATACAAATAAGTTTTTTGAAGAAAATGGATTTGGAATACCAAAGGAAATTAAAAATAGTGATATTGAAAATAGAAATTATAAATTTCCCTTATTTATAAAGCCAATTGATGGAAGTTCTAGTATAAATGCATTTAAAGTTAATAATGAAAAGCAATTATTATTTTTTAAAGATTATATTGATAATCCAATTATTCAAGAATTTATAGAGGGTACAGAATATACAATAGATGCATTTATTGATTTTGATGGAAATCCAATAACAATAGTACCAAGAGAGCGAATTGCAACAAGAGCGGGGGAAATATCTAAGGGGAAAATTGTTAAGGATAGAGAATTAATTAATGAAGTAAAAAAAGTTATAGAGGTATTAAAGCCTATAGGGCATATTACATTTCAATGTATGAAAATAAAGGATGAAATAAAATTTATAGAGATAAATCCAAGATTTGGTGGAGGAGCTCCTATGAGTATTAAAGCTGGTGCTAACTCACCATTAAATTTATATAGATTACTTTTAAATGAGAAATTAACTTATAATGAAGATTTTAATGAAAATATATTGGCATTAAGATTTGATGATTCTATTTTTTTAAATAATGATGGAGAATTAATTTAAATGATTAAAGCAGTAATATTTGATTTAGATGATACTTTAATTTCTGAAAGCGAATATATAAAAAGTGGATTTGAATCTGTGAGTAAAGAAATATCCAATAAATATAATTTAGATTATAAAGATGTAGTAAAAAAAACAAATGATTTATTTAGTCATTCATCAAAAAATGTATTTAATAGAGTTTTACAGTTCTTTAATATAAATTATTCACATGATTATATATTGTATTTAATAGAAATTTATAGAAATCATGATCCTAAAATTAAATTTTTTGATGATGTAATTGATACTATTAATTATTTAAAGGATATTAATGTAAAAATAGGCATAATTACAGATGGCTACAAAGAAAGTCAAAGAAAAAAGATACAGGCTTTAAAATGTAACGATATATTTGACAAGATAATTATTACAGATGAATTAGGTAGAGAGTTTTGGAAACCAAATAAAAAATCTTATGAAATAATGGCTTCAGAATTAAATATTTTATTTAGTGAAATGATTTATATAGGAGATAATGAAGAGAAAGATTTTAAGGGAGCAAATGAGTTAGGAATATTAACTTTTAAAGTAGAAAGGGAAAATAGAATTTATACTAACATAAATGTTGATGAGTCTTTTCAAGCTAAATTTAAGGTTAAAGATATTAAAAGTATTATTCAATATATCGATAATAATTTAATTAAAAGTAGAGGGGTAAATGAAAATGAAGAAAATTTTATATGTAACTACAGTTAGCAGTACAGTTAATGCCTTTTTAGTACCTCATATAAAAATGCTTATTAATGATGATAATATTGTAGATTGTGCATTTAATATTAATAAACCATTAGATGAAGAGTTAATAAATTTAGGAGTTAATTCCTATAATATACCTTTTAGTAGAAGGCCATTAGGTATTGGAAATATAAAAGCTTTTAATGAAATTATAAGACTTCAAAGATTAAAAAAATATGATATTATACATGTTCACACACCAGTGGCAGCTTTATATGTAAGACTTCTTAAAATAATCTTTCCAAAAGTAAAAATAATTTATACAGCGCATGGGTATCATTTTTTAGAAGGTGGTTCAAAATTAGGATGGTTAGTGTATTATCCTATTGAAAAGGTGATGGCAAAACTTACTGACGTAATTATTAATATTAATGAAGAGGATTATGAAATTACCAAAAATAAGCTTAAACCTAAAAATTGTTATCTTATTAATGGAGTTGGATTAGATTTAAGTATCTATAAAAAACTTAGTGAAGAAGAAATTTTAGAAAAAAAAAATGAGTTAGGAATTAATAAAAATGATTTTGTAATTTTAATGATTGCAGAACTAAATAAAAATAAGAATCATAAGCAATTAATTTATGCTATGGAAATTTTAAAAAAAAAATATGAAAATATTAAAATTATTTGTATTGGTGAAGGTAGTATGAAAAAGGAGTTAGATAAACTTATACATTCAAAATATTTACATAATAACATAATTATGTTAGGGTATAGAGAAGATGTAAATAAATTAATAAATATATCAGATATTGGAATTATGATGTCTTATAGAGAAGGACTACCTAGAAGTTTAATGGAATTTATGGCTTGTGGTAGAAAAATAATAGCTACTAATATCAGAGGGTGTAGAGATTTAATTTCTAACGAAGCTATAGGATCACTAGTTAATGTTGGAGATTATAAATCAACAGCAGATGAAATCGAAAAATATTATAATTCACATGATAAAAGTTTTAATGTGCCTGAAGAAGTTAATAAATATGATATTATTAATGTCAATAAGGAATTGGCTAAAATTTACAGAAATATAAGTGGAGAAATTAACTGTGAAAAAGGAATTTCTTCTTATCTTTCAAGTAGATAAGGGGGATTCTTATGTGTAAGGTTAGTATTATTGTGCCAGTATATAATGTAGAAAAATATTTAGAGAGATGTTTAGATAGTTTAATTAACCAAAGTTTCCATGATATTGAGATATTAGCAATTAATGATGGTTCTACTGATAGAAGTCTAGAGATTTTGAAAAAATATGAGAGTACTGATAATAGAATAAAAATTATAAATAATTCTAATGTAGGGGTTTCAGAAACAAGAAATATTGGAATAATGGAATCTAAAGGTGAATTCATAGTTTTTGTTGATAGCGATGATTGGATAGATAAAGATATGATTGAAAAGATGTATAAATTTATGGTTAATGAAAAATCAGATATGGTTATAAGTACTTATATTAGGGAATTTGGAGATCATAGTAGAGAAAGAAAGTTTAATTTGCCAGAAATAAATATATATGAAAATGAGCAAGTTAAAAATGATCTGTTTAGAAAGTTAGTGGGGCCTTTAGGAAGTGAATTATCAAATCCAGAATATGTGGATGCGTTAGGAACAGTATGGGGAAAGATGTATAAAGCTAATATATTAAAGAAAAACTTTTTGAAATTTATAGATTTAAATGAAATAGGAACTGGTGAAGATATTTTATTTAATATATATGTTTTTAATTATATTAATAAAGCTATATTATTAAATACGCCTATGTATCATTATTGGAGAGGAAATGAAGAGTCAATAACATCTAAATATATACCTGGTTTTATTGAGAAAAGAAAGAAGTACTTTAATTATATGAAGGATTTTATAAATGAAAATAAATTAGGTGATGATTTTATTAAAGCACTCAATAATAGAATATGTACATCTGTATTAGGTACTGGGCTTGTTGAATGTTATAAGGATAATAATATATCAGAAGTTGAGAAAATTAATAGAATTAAGAATTTATTGAAGGATGAATATATAGATAGTGCATATAAAAGTTTAGAGTTAAGATATTTTCCAATTCATTGGAGGATTTTTTATTTTTTTAATAAGTACAAGCTAGCTATTCCGTCTTATTTGATGTTAAAAAGTATAGGAACCTTGAAGAAGATAATATAAATTACGAAAGGAATGAAATATATGCCTCTTATTGGAGTTATTATTCCAGTTTATAATGTTGAGAAATACTTAGAGCAGTGTGTGGATAGTGTGTTAAATCAAAGTTTTAAAGATATAGAAATAATATTAGTTGACGATGGATCAAAAGATAGTAGTGGAGAGATATGTGATTATTATAAGGAAAAAGATTCAAGAGTAAAGGTAATTCATAAGGAAAATGGTGGACTATCCGATGCTAGAAATATGGGTATAAGACAATGTAGCTCAGAGTATATTTTATTTTTAGATAGTGATGATTATTGGAAGGAAAATTGTTTGGAAGAAATAGCTCGATGTATTGAAGATAATGTAGATATTGTATTTTTAACAGCAGCAAAATATTTTGAACAAACTGGACAAATAGAAGAAAAGTTTGAAACTTTAGATAAAGATAAAGTTAAAAATAAATCTAAAAGAGAAGTATTTGAGTATCTTGCTTCTTCAGAAAAATTCCCAGTAAGTGCATGTACAAAATTAATAAAAAAGGAATTAATAATTAATAATAATTTATATTTTGAAAAAGGGTTATTAAGTGAAGATATTGATTGGAGTACCAGATTGCTTTTAGCAGCAGAGAAGTTTGATGTTTGTTATGCCGAGTTTTATATTTATAGAAAACAAAGAGAGGGTTCAATAACTAATGGAATAAAGCTTAAAAGTGTACAAGACCTTCTATATATAATAAAAAAATGGGCATATAAATGTAAGAATAAAGAAATAGATTTGGATGTTATAGATAGCCTTTTATCATTACTTAGTTATGAATATTCAATTCTTTTGGCACACTTATTTTCTATAAATAAACAAGAAAGAAAAATTGTTTTTGATGAGATTAAAGAGTTGAAATGGATTTTAAGATATAGTAACTCTAAAAAAACTAAACTAGTTAAATTGGTTACTAATTTTTGTGGATTAAATTTTTCAGCTGCCCTATTAAATAAATATATTATAGTGAGTAATAAATAGTATGAATATTAAAGAAGCTTTAAAAAAAATAATACCCTATTCTGTTATTTTATTTATAATGTACTTTTTGTATTGGGGAATAGCTGAAATAGATACAATACCAATATCATCAGCTATTGTGCTTATATCATTAATATTATTTCTTTTCTTAAAAAATATTGTATTAATTGAAAATAGAAAATATTTAACAATTTATTGTTTAGCATTTGTAATAAAGTTTGGGCTTTTAATTTATGATGTAGCAAATAAAAATTTACCTATGACTAGTGGTGATTTTCAGGTTTATCATATGTTTGCTAATGAGTTAATTAGCTCTAGTGATGGTATATTAGGAATACTTTCTTTTTCTAATGGAACTGACTTTTATGCAAAAATAAATGCAATAGCTTATACATTATTGGATAATAACTGGAATATACCGTATTTTTTATCTTTTATATATTCTTTAATTTTGTCTATATATATTTATAAATCAGCAGTATTAATAACTAAAAATAAAGATAAGGCAAGTTTTATAGTGCTACTGTGGATGATAACTCCAATTGAAATGATTTATTCTATAACATTTTTAAAAGAATCATTTATGCAAATGTTATTCATAATTTCTTTTTATAAAATGTTATCTTATTTGAATACAGGAAATAGAGCAGATATTTTAATTGCAATATTAGTTGCGGCTATGAATGCTATGATTCATTCAGGAGTAATAAGTGTTGTTTTAGTATATGCAGCATTTCTGGCATTCTATAGTTTCAAAGAGAAGAAAGTAAAAATTACTATGGGTGCAGCAATAGCTTTAATTATGATTATAGCTATAGTATTTGTATCACCAGCTGGTAGTGCTTTAATGTCTAGATTTCAAGGAATAGAGAGTTCAGAAGATTTATTAGAAAGTACACAAACAATTGCAGGAAATACAACATATGTTTCAAGTACTCCAAGTAATATGTTTGATATAGTATTACAAACACCATATAGATTTTTAATGTTTGCAATGTCACCATTGCCATGGCAAGTGAAATCAGTAGGTACAGCAATCGCACTATTATTAGATGGTATATTACAATATTTTATAGTTGCTTTTTATTTTGCTTTTATATTTATTTATAAGGCGAAAGAAAATGAAGATAAACTATATAAATTATTATCTGTATCAATTGTAATATCAACTTATTTAATTTATGCATGGGGAACTAATAATTTTGGAACAGCTATGAGACATAGGTTAAAGGTATATCCTATGACAATAATTATAATTTATACTTATTGGCCGAAAATTAAAGAGGTTTTAGCTGAAAGGAGAAATCTTAAAAATGAAATCACTAGTTAGTGTAATAGTACCAATATATAAAGTAGAAAAATACTTAAATAAATGTGTTGATAGCATAATTAATCAAAGTTATAAAAATTTAGAGATAATATTAGTTGATGATGGATCACCAGATAAATGTGGAGAAATTTGTGATAAATATGCTGAAAAAGATAGTAGGGTCAAGGTTATTCATAAGGAAAATGGAGGATTATCTGATGCTAGAAATGCTGGAATTGATATAGCTAAAGGTGATTATTTATTGTTTGTAGATAGTGATGATTGGATTACATCTAATATTTGTGAAGTATTAATTAAAAATGCTAATGATAATTTATCTGATATTATAGCATGTAATCAATATGAGAGCTTTGATGGGGATTTTCATGAAATATGTGAAAGTTATGAATATAGAAATTTTAGTAATGAAGAAGCATTGAAGATGTATCTTAGTGGAAATTTATTTTATACATCTACTTGTGGAAGATTATATAAAAGGGAGATATTTAATAATATAAGATTTCCTTTAAATAGGAAAGCAGAAGATTTATTTACAACATATAAATTATTATATAGTGCTAATAAAATAACTTATGTTGATTTTATTGGTTATATATATTGTAGAAGAGATAGTAGTATTATGGGATCATCAGATATGAAATTAACTATGGATGTGTTTCTAGCAACAAGTGAAGAGTTTGAATTTTTAAATAAGAAAGTACCATCACTAAAAGCAGATATTAATAGAATTTATATGAGGTGTTTATTAAAAACATACTCATATTTTTCAAGAAATGAGTTTATTAACAATGATGAAGCTAAAGATATTAAAAGAAAGGTTTATAATTTAATAAAGAACAATAAGTGCTTAAGTATAGATAAAACTACTAATTTTATAGTAAATATATTTTGTATTTCACCAATAATTGCAGTAAGAATTTTAAGGTTACTAAAAAAGGATAGATGATATATGAGTATAAAAAATGAAAAAATTACTATTATTGTTCCAGTTTATAATGTTGAGAGGTATTTACAGCAATGTATTGAATCTTTGATAAATCAATCATATGAAAATTTAGAAATTATATTAGTTAATGATGGTTCAACTGATGCCAGTGGAGAAATATGTGATAAATATTCAAGTGTAGATAATAGGGTAAAAGTTATTCATAAAAAAAATGAAGGGGTAAGTATTGCTAGGAATACAGGGTTAAAAGAAGCAAGTGGTGAATATATTGCTTTTGTAGATGGAGATGATTTTTTAGATAAAGATATTTATTTTAAATTATTTCAAATAATAAATAACTCCAAATATGATTTAGTTATGTGTAGATTTTATAAAAGTTTTTCTAATAGAAATAATGTTATTGAAAATGAACCATTAAAAGAGGGAGAGTATAAAAAAGAAGAAATTTTTAAAAAATTAATACTCCCTATGATAGGAAATAGTTTTAAAAATACAGGTAAAGAATTAATTATGGGAGCTGTTTGGAGGTGTTTATACAAAAAAGAAATTATAGAGAAAAATAGAATTGAATTTCCAATAATAAAAATTGCTGAAGATATGTTATTTCATTTAAATTACTTAGGATATTGCAATTGCGTATATATATTAGAAGAAGCATTATATTTTTACAGATTTAATGAAATGTCAGCAACAAGAAAATATATAACTTCATTGTGGGAAACGTTACAAACTCAGATTAATATGGTAAGAAAGATATTGATAAATTTTAATTTATTAAATAGAGAGAGTGAAGAAAGATTAGAATCAAATACTTTTTATTTCATTTCATGGTGTTTCACCAATGAATGTCATCCAGGTAACCCCAAAAAATATAAACAAATATTAGAACATATAAATGATATAAAGAAATCAGATGAATTCAAAAAAGTATTTAATTGGAAAAATATATTAAATTCTCCTATTAAAGAAAGATGTATATTTATATGTATTAAATTGGGGATATATAAACCAATATATATTTATAATAATAAAAAATTTAGGGCTAATAATTAGAATTTATGAGGTTAAAATGGAGAATAAGCAAAAAAAAATATTATATTTTTTAAATGATTTAGATAATGGTGGTAAAGAAACTTTTTGCTTAAATGTTAATAGAAATATTATTAAGGATAATTATAAAATAGATTATTTCTTAACTCTAGGAAATAAGGAATATTATAAGGAAGAGGTAGAAGCGTTAGATGCAAATGTAATTAATATAAAAAATGAAAATTTTCCTTTTTTTATACCTAAATTTATTAAGTTATTTTATTTAATAAATAATAATGTAAAAAAAGGAAAATATGATGTTATACATATACATCAATGTAAAGGAGTTATTTCTATTTTAATAGCATCATATATAAATAGGGTTAAGTGTATATGTGTTCATTCCCATAGTGCATTTACACCAAATAATGATAATAAAATAATTAAATTTAAAATAAAATTATATTCAATTATAAGAAATAAGCTTATTAATAAATTAGATCCATATAGATTAGGATGTAGTAAAGAGGCTTGTAAAGAAATGTTTGGTAAAGATTGTTTTAAAAATAAGAAAACTAAAGTTATTTTTAATGGTATATCTTTTAATAAATTTAATAAATCAAAAATTAATAAAGATATAGTTATTAATAAATATAAAGTAAAAGAAGGCAGTATTAATTTTATTAATATTGCTAGATTCGACGAACAAAAGAATCAATTATTTTTAATTAGAGTTTTTAGTGAACTTATAAAGATTAGAAAAAATTCTAGATTAACCATAGTTGGGCATGGTTCATTAGAAAGTGAAATTAGAAATGAAATTAATATGCTAGGGATTGAAGAGTATGTTGATATATTACCTCAAGATACTAATATTCCTGAAATATTAAGTGTGATGGATTATTTTTTATTACCATCATTATATGAGGGCTTAGGTATAGTTCTTATAGAAGCACAGGCTATGGGAGTACAATGTTTTGCATCTAACTATGTTCCTGAAGAAGCTGATATAGGGTTGTGTGAGTTTTTACCGTTAGAAATAGGAGTTCAAAATTGGGCAAAATCAATTGATGAATATATTAGTCAAAATAAGCAGGGAAATATTGATAATGAAAAATTAAATAAATATGATATTAAAAATGTTGTTTTAGAGTTAGAAGAAATTTACCAATAAAGGAAGTAATAATAATGGATTTATATAAATTTAAAGTACTAATATTAAATAAAATAGGAAATTTTAATAGAGAATTATGGAAAAATAAAAGAGATAGTAAAAAAATCAAAAATAAAAATTTTACTATAATATCACAAACGTGTATTGGTGGATTAATGTATCATGATACAATGAGTAAGTTTTTAAGTCCTACTATTAATGTTAGTATAGAACCTAAATATTTTATAAAACTTTTAGAAAATATGAAGTATTATATGAGTATTGATAAAATTGAAGAAGTAAAAACAGATAAAAATTATCCAGTTGGAAAGTTAGATGATATTATTATTAATTTTGTTCATTATAGTAATTTTGAAGATGCAGTAAGCAAATGGAATGAGAGAAAAAAAAGAATTAATTATGATAAATTGTTTATTGTTATGGCAGATAGAGATGGTTGTAGTGAAGAGATAATAAAAAGATTTGAAAATCTCCCATATGATAATAAAATAATTTTTACAACTAAAAAATATAAATATAACTCATGCGTGTATGTAAATTATCCAGATCCATATAAAGATCAAATTGGGTTAGTGACTAATATGTCTAATATTTTTGGAAAACGTGTATATGAAAAATACTTTGATTATATAGGATGGTTAAATAATAAATATGATAATATAAAAGAATTTTGTAAAGTTTAAAAGAGTAAAGGAATATGAGTTATGAAAAAGATAAAAGTTTATGCGTATACAAAGCAAAATTTAGGTGATGATTTGTTTATAAAAATACTATGTGAAAGATATCCGAATACTCAATTTGTTTTATATGCACCAAATGTTTATAAAGATATATTTAAAGATAATAAAAATTTAGAAATTTGTTCTTCTGAAGATAAGCTAAATAGAGTAATAAATTTTATTGCTAGAAAATTTGGTGTAAATAATTATGTTGATAGAAAGTTAGTAGAAAATTCAGATGGAGGAGTATATATTGGAGGTTCATTATTTATTCAAGGAGAGAGTTGGAGAGAATATACTGAAAATTATATCAAGCAAATGAAAGGAGAGGATAAGCCTTTTTATTTATTAGGGGTAAATTTTGGGCCATTTAATAATGAAGAATACTACTTAGAGCATAAGAAAATATTTAAGGAATATACAGACATATGTTTTAGAGAAAAGTATTCTTATGAAATGTTTAAAGATTTAAATAATACTAGAATAGCAGATGATATTGTTTTTGGATTAAAAGGAGTAAAAATTAAGCAAGGCAATTCAGTTGTAGTATCAGTTATAAGACCATCCTATAGAGAAGAATTACAAAGAGAAGATTTTTCTTACTATAAGAAGATTAAGGAAATGTGCATTGAGTTTATAAATAATGGATTAGAAGTAACCTTAATGTCATTTTGCAAAAGCGAAGGTGATGAAGATGCAGTAAGTGCCATAATGTCATTAATTCCTGATAAATATAAAAATAAAATACATAGTTATTATTATGAAACTAATATAAATGAAGCTTTAGATGTATTGGCTAATGCAAAGGCAATTGTTGCAAGTAGATTTCATGCAATGATATTAGGTTTAGTTTTTGAAAAGCCTATTTTGCCTTTAATTTATAGTAAGAAAATGACTAATGTTTTGGAGGATATTAAATTTAAGGGTCCATACTATAATATTAAGAAATTAGATAAGATTAATATTGATTATAGTTGGATTGAGAATAATAATGAATCGGTTAAAAAGCAAGTTATTAATGCTGAAAATCATTTTAAAAAGTTAGATGAATTTTTAACCAAGGGAGTTTAGTATGAATAATATTGAGTGCGAAGATAAAGAGCTAACATATGGAGTAGATTTAATTAGTGTTATAATTCCAACTTATAATAGAAAAAGTTATTTGATGGAAGCAATAGATAGTGTTTTAAAACAAAATTATTCTAATATAGAGATATTAATAGTTGATGATAATTCAATAGATGGGACAGGAGAATTAATATGTAATAATTATAAAAATTATGACAATATATATTATTTTAAAAATAATATTAATAAAGGACCAGGATATAACAGATTAAAGGGATTTAATAAGGCAAAAGGGAAATATATAGTTTTTTTAGATGATGATGATTATTATACTGATTATAATTTTTTTGGTGATGCAATTAAGAAGTTTAATGAAAATAGTAATTTATCATTTGTTTCAGCAAATAATTATATTAAAAAAGAAGGAAAAGATGAACTTATAGAAAGTATATTGAATTTTAACAAGAAAGTAACATGTGTTGAGTATTTAAATAACTTTCAAACTGTAAAATACCCTAAGCCACAATCAACATTTACAACTATATTCAATAAAAAAATATTAGAATATGTTAATTTAAATGAAGTTAAAATGGTAAATGATACTATTATCTATCTAAGAGCTCTATTAGGTGGAAATCCAGAATTTATAAAAAATATAGTAGGAGTATATAGAATTCATAATAATAATATTTCGAAAGGATGCTCTTCAGATTTTATTATTCAGAATCTTGACGAAAAGTATAAAATATATAATTTAGCTAGGAATATGAGCAATTTTAGAGATAAAATAACTGAAAATTGGTTAAATGAACAAATGTTTTTAACACTTGATTATTATATTTCTGAATCTCCAACTAATTTTAAAGATTATATGAAAATAATAAAATGGATTAATAAAAATATTAAACATAAAAGGTATTTACAGATTAATAATGTAATTAAGAGATCAATAAAAAAGTATATAAGTAGGTAAGATTTATGAAGATAAAACAAGTAATTTTTAGAATTAGTAATAATATTTTAAAAAAAGTTTATAAATTTAAAATTTTAAATAGATATGAAACTATTAATTTAATAAAAAAGAATAAACTATCTGTAGCTAGATTTGGTGATGGAGAATTATTTATAATTAATAATACTGAAATCGGGTTTCAGGAGAAAAATATTGAACTATCAAAAAGATTAAAGGAGATATTAAAGAGTAATGATAAAGATATATTAATTTGTATACCAAGCATGTTGAATGATACAAATTGGTGTACGGAAAAGTGTAAAAAGTATTGGGATAATCATTTACAGGATTCAAGAATATGGTGGTTTAAATATATAAATAAAAATAGAACTTATGGAGATACTCAGATTACTAGACCATATATAGATTTAAAAGATAAAAAGGAAAGTGAAAATTTATTTAATAATTTAAAAGAGATTTGGGATAACAGGGATGTTGTAATTATTGAAGGAGAACAAACTAGATTAGGAGTAGGTAATGATTTATTCAATAATATAAAATCAATAAAAAGAATTATATGTCCTGCTAAAAATGCCTTTAATAAATATAATTATATTTTAGATGAAGCAAAAACTATTTCTAAAGATAAGTTAATTTTAATAGCTTTAGGACCTACAGCTACGGTATTAGCATATGATTTAAATAAGTTAGGATATCAAGCTATTGATGTAGGTCATATTGATATTGAATATGAATGGTTTTTACAAAAAGTTACTGAAAAAGTTAAGTTAAAAAATAAATATGTAAATGAAGGAACGGGAGATATTAATATAAGTAATGAAAATGATGGTTCTTATAATAAAGAGATTATAAAACTAATATTATAATAATAAATGGTGATTTATCTTATGATAATAGAAAATATGGTGTGAGGAAATAAATATGAGGACAAAGAATGTAATAAGAAATATAGGCATAAATATTTTAACTCAAATAGTAATTACAGTTTTAGGGTTTTTATCAAGAAAAGTTTTTATTGATAATTTAGGTACAGAATATCTGGGTATAAATGGATTATTATCCAATGTTATATCTATGCTAAGTCTTGTTGAAGGTGGTATTGGAACAAGTATTATTTTTAATTTATATAAACCTTTAGCAGATGATGATAGACCTAGAATAATTGCACTAGTTCAATTATATAAAAAATTATATGGTATTTTAGCAATAGTAATTTTATTTTTAAGTATATGCCTATATCCTTTCTTAGGATCATTAATGAGAGATTATACAGGTGTTCCATATTTAACACTTATTTATTTTATATTTGTAGCAAAAAATATGATTCCATATTTAAATGCACATAGATGGTCTTTAATAAATGCTGATCAAAAGGGATATGTATTAGCAAGATATAATCTTATATTTAATATAGTAACAACATTATCTAAAATAGCAATTTTATATTATACAAAGAACTATGTTTTATATCTATTAATTGAAGCAGGAATATTTGTAGTACAAAACATATGGAATGGTAGAATTGTTAATAATAAATATCCATATATTAATACTAGAGAAAAATATTATGTTGAAAAACAAGTAAAAGAAAATTTAATTACTAATGTTAAAGCAATTTTTTTACACAATATTGGATCTTATTGTGTTTTTGGTACTGATAATATTTTAATATCAGCATTAGTAAGTATACAAGCTGTAGGATTTTACTCAAATTATACTCTAGTAATTAATCAATTATCAACCGTTGTTAAACAAGTTTTAGAGGGAATAAGTCAAAGTGTAGGAAATTTAATAGCAACTGAAAGTAAAGAAAAAAGTTATAAAATATTTAAAGTAGTATATTTAATTAATTTTTGGATTTACTCATTTGCAGCAATATTTTTATATAATTTATTAGAACCATTTATAGGATGGTGTTTTGGAAAAGATATGATATTAAATAAGCTAGTTCTGGTAATAAGTATTGTCAATTTTTACTTAACTGGGTTAAGAAGTAGTGTAAACACATTTAAAACTAAGGCGGGAATATTTAAAGAAGATAAGTATATACCTTTAATTGAGTCTTTTATTAATTTATCAGTATCAATTATTTTGGCAAAGTATTTGGGGTTAGCAGGAATATTAATAGGTACTGCTATTAGTACTATATCCATTCCACTATGGGTTCAACCCAAATTAGTATATAATAAAGTTTTTAATATGTCAGTAGCAGAATATTTTAAAAAGTATTGTATATATTTAATATTAACTATAATAGTTGGAGCTATAACAACATTTGCTTGTAACATTTTAGTTTTAGGAGCTGGATTATTTAGTTTAGTATATAAAGGGATAATATGTGTTTTAATACCTAATGTTATTTATTTTTTATTATTCTATAAAACTGAAGAGTTTAAATATTTATATGATATAGGAAAAAGTATGATTATAAAAATTAAAGGAAAAGTTGCATTTAATAATTTATAAATGGAGTATTTTATTATGAAAAAAAAGATAATATTATTACTTCTACTATTAAGTATATTAGTAATAGTAATATATAATATGATATTAAATAATATAGTAGAAGTAGTTTATACAAATGTTGAAATAGAAAGTTTACCAGAAGAATTTCAAGATTTCAAAATACTTCAATTAACAGATCTTCATAACAAAATATTTATGAATGATCAAAAATACTTAATAGATAAAATAAATTCAATAGATTATGATATTCTAGTTATTACTGGAGATATGAGTGACTACAATGATATAGAAAAAAGTGACGGGTTTATTAAATTATTAGATGGAATAAATAATAAAAATAATATTTTTTATGTAGATGGTAACGTAGGATTAATAGCTATTGATGATACTACTAATAAAGTTACAGAGATAGGGGAGCAACTTATAAATAAGGGATGTATATTACTTGATAAACCTTATGTAATTGAAAGAAATGGACAAAAGTTAGTATTATCACAATTTCTAAATAAAGAAACTTATGAAAAACAATATCCAGAAACAAGGGATGAAGATATAAAGATGGTTCTTACACATTATCCTAGAGATAGAAGATATTATGAAGAGGTAAGTGTAGGAAATTTACCAGATTACGATTTAGTAATAGCAGGACATTATCATGGAGGACAATATAGAATACCTTTTTTAGGAGCTATATTTATACCTAATACAAATCCTTATGGAACAAGATTTTTTCCAAAACAAGAAGAAGTTAGTGGTCTAACTGAATGGGGAGGATATAAACAATATATTAGCAGAGGATTAGGTGCTAGTGGGGATTATAAAATTTTAAGATTTAGATTGTTTAACATTCCACAGATAGATGTATTAATATTAAAAAACAAAGAATAGATGGTTATTGGGGGAGTAATTTATGAACAAAACACAGAAACAATTAATAGAAATGATAAATTCAGCTATTCATGGTAGAAAGATTAATTTCGATGAGAATGAAATAGTAAATTGGGATGAATTGTTAGAAGAAGCCAGACAACATAGTGTTACATCTTTAATATATTCCTCAATAAATAGAAGTTCTATAATAAAGTCTTTAGATAAAGAAAGGCTGAATTCATTAAAAAAACAAGTTTTTTATAGTGGAATTAATCAAGTTAGACATATAAAACAAACTGCTGAGATACTGAAAGAATTACAAGAAGAGAGTATAGAAGTTATAGTTTTAAAGGGGCTTGTAGTTAGATATTTATATCCAAATCCAGATTTAAGAACTATGTCTGATGCAGATATAATTGTTCATAAAGATGATTTAGAAAAGATAAGTGAAATTTTAGTTAAAATGAATTATAAACAGACAAAACATGAAGATGAACATGGTGCTCATATAGTATTTAATAAGGAAAATTCATGCATAGAAGTCCATTGGACATTATTAAATGAGGATTTTTTTAAAGGAGATAGATCTTTTGAAGATAGTTTATGGGATAATGCTATGACAGTTAAGGTTGGAGAAGCAGAGGCTTTATCATTATCATGGGAGGACCTAGCAGTTCATCTTTGTGTTCATATGGCATCACATTTTTCTCACAAGGGATTTGGAGTAAGACAATTATGTGATTTAGTATTAGTTGTTGAAAAAAAAGGAAAAGAAATAGATTGGATTCTTTTTAATGAAAAAATAAAAAAATGTAAGTTGGAAAAATTTACAGCAGCTATTTTTAATGTATGTAAAAAACTATTTAATATGGAGATTCCAAAAGAATTAAATTCTATTTATGATATAAATGAAAAAACTATAAATCTAGTAATAGATGATATTTTTGAAGCTGGAGTTTTTGGAAATAAAAATACTGATAATATGTTTGGAAGAGAATTAGCTTTTGATAAGGATACAGAAAGTGGAAGTAGTAATATTAGAATAATAGGAAGGTTTATAAGATTATTATTTCCACCACCTAACGAAATGAATAATAAATATAATTATGCTAAAAAGTATAAAATTTTAGTACCAATTGCATGGATTCATCATTTGATTGAGGGATTATTTAATAAGAATTATAATACTAAAAATAAAGTTGGAATGTTACTCTCAACTATATCTGTATCAACTAATAGAAGTAAACTATTAAAAAAATTAGAATTGTAATAATAAGGTAGTAAGTAAAACAAAAAATACTTACTACCTTAATTTTTTTATGAGCTAAAATATTTGAGATAAAGTGTAGTTACTAGTTATTGTAGTTGATTTATTAATATTTTCATTTACGTTAATTAATATATAATACTTATGTTAATAATAAGTTAAGAATTTATACTATTATTAATTTTAATTATAAAAAGTAATATCAAATTTAAATAAATAGAATAAAATTTAATATATTATATTTTTAGGAGGAAGATATAGTTATGTCTTCAGTAGTTAATGAAAATAATCAAGGTATTATAGTAAACAAAAGAAATTTAATTATTAAAGGAAATACTATTATTAATATTAATGACTATAAAAGTGATAAAAGTATATCAAGAGATGGAAAGTTTAGAATAAAATCTGATGATAAATATTATAACTTCAATATTCCAGTTTTAAATAAAATAGATGATAGTGTATATGACTCATTAGATAATTTAGTATATACAAAAAAAATTCAGAGTTTCACTGTAGATGAAAACTGTTATTTTGCAGGGGGACGAGGAGTTAATTATTCTAAAGATTATATTAGTAGCTCTGATAATCAATTTTGGTTTATGATTTATTTAAATAAAATGGGATTACCAAGTTCAATAAGGGATAAGGGAAAAATATTATGTAAATATCCTAATATATCATTATGGACCAAAAAAGAAGTTGGTATTAATGTAGCATATCCAGACCTTATATGTGTCCATTTAGATTTATCATTTTTTGAAAATGATTCAATTCCAAAAGATGCAGAGGAGTTAAAAGAATATTTTAGAACTCATGAGAATAAAAAGTTTAATATTTACTATGAATTAGCAATACCAGAAGTAGAAGAATTAAAAAATGAAACTATAATTTTAGATGAAAATTCACAGTGTATCATTATAGATGAAGCTTACGATGGTGATAAAAATTTATTAAAAACTTATGATATTAAAGATAATTTGAAGTTATTAAATGAAATTAATGACACTTTATTTGGAGAAGATAGAACCTACTATTCATCAGAGTTTGGGTGTTCTTATAGTGAGGTTTCAAGTATATGTAGTGGTAGTAAAGGCAGTAATAAAATATATATTGAAGATTTGTATAATTTAGATTTTGAAGTAGGGCAAGGTATAGCCATTGAAGATGGATGTTATGTTAGAAAAACAGAACTTTCATGGCTTTGTGCATTAATTAAAGAGATAGATTATGAAAATAAATATATTACTATAAATAGAAAGTTACAAGAGAACGTATCTAATAAAAAAGTTGAACATGATAACTTTTTAAATTATATAAAAATATCAGAGTTTTTTATTGATAAAGATTCAGTGGATTTAAAATTTGAACCAGGAACCTATATAAATCATGCATTAAGAAGTGGAGTAGATACATTAAACGTTGTATTGACGGAAGTTGGTATAAAGCATATTGGTGATGCTAGAAGTATGATAAATATACAAAATAAAAGATTTATTAATATAGATTTTCAAGGTTCAGTATTTAAAGAGATTGCTAAGTGGCAGTTGAAATCTGATTATAATTTTGGTGGTTCAAGGTGTTCAGTACTTCCATATACTTTTATTGGATTAATAGGATGTGATAAAGTAACAATAAAAAATGGAACTGTTATTCACGATTCAGAAAATAATTGTATTTATACAGGAGTTAGAACAGCTGAAAATATGGGGGATGGATTTTGTGTTCACGGGTGTAAAGATATTTATTTAGAGAATTTAGAAGCTTATGGATGTGAATCAGATGGATTTGCATTAGGTGGATCAGTAAGTAATTTTTATGATGATAATCCTAGAGGAAATCTAAATATAACGATGAAAAATTGTAGAGCTTACTATTGTGGGAGGCAAGGATTAACTTTTAGTGCTGGTGCTGATGGAGTAATTGATAATTGTGATTTTTCTTATACTGGTTTTTGTAAAGATAAAATTACTAAATGTTGGTGGGGAAATAGGAATCCAGGAGCAGGTATAGACTTTGAGTATGAAAGTGCATCAGATTTAACTACAGGATGGGAAGCGACATCAGCAATTAGAAGAATAAGACTTACTAATTCAAAGTTAATTGCAAATAGTTATGGGGTTGCTAATGGGATGACAGAAGGAAATTTTCTAATGGAAAATTGTGTTTTAAAGGGTAATTCTAATGGAGTATTTCTAATTAAGACTGGTAATAATGCAGGATTTACTATGAGGGAAAATGAAGATGAGGGAGAAACTTATGTATATGGATCAATGCAACCTATAACTTGTATAATTAGAGATTGCTTAATAGATTATAATGGAACACCTAATAAAAGCACCTTTGGATATTTTAGAAGAGTAATTATAGATTCTTGTATATTAAGAAATTTTTTCTATGACTATGGTGGAAGACAATTTACTATTATTAATTCAGATTTACAATATACAGATGGAATTAAAAGTCATATGCAAGGTTATCCGAGATTTCCTCTTATTCAAAATTGTACAGTTAGATTTAGAAGAGAATTTATTGATAAGTGGGAAGCTTCAGGGAAATGGGCATGGAGTCCTATATATGGACAATTCCAAGACTGTATATTTTATTTAGAAGAACCAACAGCAGATTATACTGATAGTAAAAGTAGAAATTTAATTGTTGATTTTGGAAAAAATTCTACCAGAAATTATGTTTATCCAGCAAAAAACTATGGGTTTGTAAGTAGTAATAATAATACCATAATAAAAGAGAAAACTATAGATTGGGGAAATAGAGAGTGTTATGAGGTATACTCAAAGGATGATTTTTTTATTTCAAGAGTATACAGGGAAAATATAATTTTAACTGAAAATGCAACTATAACTTCAAATGTTAAGTCAAATTTTATTATATCACCAAATTTTGTGATTGAAAATAATGTACACTCAAGGAATACAGCCTCCATTTGTTTTAGGGGAAATATAATTGATCATATAATTACTATTCCAGCTAATAGAAAAAATGATTTTAAAAAGATATGTATATATTTTTGGTCACCAAAATCCTTCAAATTTCCTGATGGAAGTACTAAATTTACTTATGTCATTCCTGAGGAATATAATGGGGAAGAGATAATTTTAGAAATTAAGCAAGATTATTTTGATGAATTATTAGTTGATATTAAGTTAATTAATGTAGGAAAAAGTATATTTTAAAATTTGATAAAATCAAATATAATTAGGAAATAGTAGTATAAGTTAAATTAAATGATGAAAGTTTAAGATTTAGTTTGAGCTTATTCAGAATTCAATATTTAGAATTCTGGATTGGCTCTTTTTTTATTTTATAGAATAATTACAATAGTAATTATGAAAAAATAACTTATTAATAGTATATTTAAAAAGATAGGGGAATTAAGAATAAGTTATAACATAGAAAAGTTGATAATGCTAAATACATCAATAACTATAAGTAAATATAATATTTAATATATTATTAAAATTTTATATTCATAAAAGTAGATAATTTTTATATTTAATCCATTTTAAGATAATAAATTTTGGATTAAGAATTTAAATCTTGAAAATATATGAAAATATGTTTAGCATTGATGGTTAGACATGTTATATTTCAATGAAGGTAGTTAGGTTTAGATTTTTAAGTTCTAAATATTTATTAAAATTAAAATAACTATTTATATTTATTGATATTACAAATTCATAATGATTATTATATATCTCATAATAGGATATGAATAATGACCATCTTTATATATTTTTATTAACAATTAGTATTACTATTGGTTATTATTTATTATTAGCTATAAAGAAGTATGATTTATTTAAAGAAGTAACAGAAATATATTATTTACTTAATATTACATATAAGGTAAAATTTTTATAAAGCATATTTATTTATTTATTTATTCTTAAATTTCAGCACAAATTTAGAGATGAATTTATAAAATGTTTAAAAAAATTTAAAAAAGAGGTGAATATAATGAAAAAAAATTGGAACAATCCTGCAATTAAATCATTAAACGTAGAATATACTCATGAAGAGGAATATGATGGATGGGTTTTAGGAGATGATGGATCTAAAGTTGATGCTAAATCTATTGATAGAAGTGCAAATCAAGCATGTTTTGGAAAGTTTGGATATAAATGTAGGTGCTGTGGAGCAGAATCAGGATATATTTATGTTACTCCAGTTGGAGCTGTAATGGGATTAATTGGGCACTGGAATTCAGCTCATCCAAATGGGTGTAAATTATCATAAAAATATTTTCTAAAATTAAAAATAATACATTGCTTTTATAGTAATGTATTATTTTTAATTATATTAATAGGGGGAGATTATAATAAGAAAAGTATATATCAAGATTACATATTTTTTATTAATTATAAATATATGTGTTTTTTTTATTGGGTGCTCAAGTAATGATAGAGAAGCTGGATTAGTTTATGGAAATGAAAGTGCACCAATAGAGATAATTAATTATACAAGCTTTCAATGTATTGATTGTGCTACAATGCATGAAAGATTACACGAAAGTATAAAGAGGTTTATTGAAGATGGTACGATAAGATTAATTGAAAAGCCAATAGATATTACGAGATTTGAATATGATGAAGTAATTTATAAACATATGAGTGAAGAACAATCATTAGATTTTGAAAAATTATTAGAAATATACACAACTCAAAGGCAATGGAGAGATTTTAAATCTAATGAAGAGGTAATTAAATTTTTAAATTTGAGTCAAGATGAGAACAAAAAGAATATAAATGATTTAAAAATTATAACTAAAGAAAAAAGTAAAATAAACTTAGAAGAGGTTCCAACTATGATCTTAAATGGAAAAAGATTACCAATAAATATAAGTGAAGAAGAATTTATAAATAAGGTTGAATCATTATTAAGGAAATAATTTTAAAATATAATGATTAAGTATTGGTAGTATTAAAAGCAGTATTTAGTATTATATCAAAATGAGTATATAAATATTTTGAAAATGTAATAAATGTTAATTATCTATAAAATTAAATTAAAAATTAGAATGTAGTATGAATAAATGATTTTATTTCAGTAAAATTGTTAAAAAATATTTTAGATTAATAAGTTAAATATTAGAAGGAAAAAGAATGAAGAAAGAGTGGTTAAATCTAGAATTTATGAATTTAGGAGTAAAATATACGAAAGATGATTGCTATGAACAAGTAAATGTAGCAAAAGAAGGCTTTATGGAGTTGTAAATATTGTGGAGCTACATAAGTTCTTATTCCTAATATAAAGCATAACCATTCGTGTCAATATTTAAATAAACCAGCTAATCCTGGATTTGGATCAGAGGGATCTATAACACCAAAGTTAGAAGCAGTTCTAGTATCTTAAAGAGAATAATTAAGTTTAAATATTTTTAAGATTAAAGAAGTAGTAAATAAATTTAATACTATAGTGTAATTTATCAACAAATTATATAATAGTATAATAAAATTAATAATTATCAAAATTATGAGAGTGGGTATAAGAGAATGGTGTTAAACAATTATTGTGTATATGGATTGAATATAAAATCTGAAATAGAAATAGATGAATTTGAAAAAATAAGTAATATTTTTAATGATGATTTAGTAGTAATAAAATATTCAAAAATGGATCAAGAAATAAAAAAATCAATTTTAGAAGATAGAAAAATTCAGTTATATCAAAATAAAATATGGTTTCATATAGATAATATAGCTACATATTGTATAACTAATGGAAATAAGATAGAAGTAGAATTATGTGATAATGCAGATATGAAACTTATGAAAATTTATGTAATGTGTAGCTGTTTAGGATTTATTATGCTTCAAAGAAAAATGGTAGCTATTCATGGTGGAGTAATAGAAATGGATAATAAAGCTGTAATATTTACAGGGGATAGAGGTGCAGGAAAATCTACTTTAACTACGGCATTAAGAGAAAGGGGATATAAATTTATATCTGATGATGTTGCTGGAATCAAGATAGATAAAGTTCCATATGTAATGCCAGGATTTCCATATCAAAAATTATGTGAATCTGCTATGAATAATTTTGGATATAATAAAGAAGCTTTTACATCATTTATGAGTGATAAAGAAGTTAAATATATAGTGCCTGCTAAAGATGAATTTATTTATGAGCCAAAGGAATTAACTGCAATAGTAAAGTTAACTGTTGGTGATGTAGATGAAGTTACTATTGAAGAATTAAGAGGTAGTGAAAAATTAAATAATATAATTCAAAATATATATAGGGGTGAATATATCAAACATTTAGGAAAAATGGATTCAGTATATTTTAAACAATGTATTGATATAGCTAAAAATATAAGATTCTTTAAGGTAACTAGACCTGCAAATCAATTTACAGTAGATACTCAAATTAATTTAATTGAAAGAGAAATAATATCTGCTAAAGAAATTGTAGTATAAAGTTAATAGGTAGTAAAAATAATAATACTTTATTTATATAAAATGGTAAAAAAGTATTATTTAATAATAAATAATTAATGATGGTTATTTAATTATTTAGGGGTAATTGGTAAAATTTATATAAGATAATACTATTCAATAATAGATAGGGTGGGGAAGATATGATTAATTTTAAGAAAAGTACTGGTAAGATAGGAAAGATAAAAAGGGATTATGGAATAAATTTAAATACAATAATTAATAAAAATTTAGAAATAGATGATACAGATTTAGATGGAGAAAAAGTAATGATGAACCTTGATAAAGGTGAATACTTTATGATGAATGAAGTTGGAAGTAGAATATGGGAAATTATTAGTGAACCTGTAAATGTAAAAGGAATCATAGATACTTTACGTTCTGAATATGAAGTAGATGAAGAAACTTGCAAGGATACAGTAGTAGAATTTTTAGGAAGATTAAATAATGCAGACCTTATCAGTATTAGCTAGAAAAACTAAAACATTTATATGTATGGATAATAAGGAAAAGTTTTATATAATGCAAACTTTTTTTTATACAGGATTTTATAGAGCGTTTATACTTTTCGTTCCATTTAATAAATTAAGGAAGAGAATGGGATCTCATAAACAAGAATCTTTAGATAAAGTTGATAATGATACATATAAAATTGCTAGAAGAATATCATCTAGGGTTTTATTTGTTTCAGCTAAAACACCATGGGAAAGTAAATGCCTAGTACAAGCATTAACTGCACAGAAATTATTAAAAAATCAAGGAATTTCAACTACTATTTATTTAGGCGTACGAAAGGAAGGAAATGAAATGAAAGCTCATGCATGGTTAAGATGTGGTGAGTACTATGTTACAGGTGGAGCTATAAGAGAACAATATACTGTTGTAGCTAGATTTGCTAATTAAATCAATTTGATATCATATAAAGGTTATTATTATAAATTTAGTAATCATATGTGTTATTTCTTTAATTTAGTATCAGTTGGAAGAGAATATTAAAAAATTATTGATAATAAGGCGGATTCAAATTTGAGTCCGTCTTTATATATAAATATAAATTTATATATATTAGGGTAAAAGTTTATATGATTTTTATTATAAGATGTAATTTTATAACTGATATTAAAGTAGTAAGTATAAAGTTTAAAATATTCATCTAAGGTGTAATTTACATAAATTTGAGTATTAATATATAATAAACTTATGATGAAGGCATTTCAAAATGAAACAATGGAAAAATCCAAAACTTATTAATTTATCAGTAAATAAAACAAATGAAGATGATTATAAACCTGAAAATGATTATAAACATGAAAATGAATTAGAGGTTACTAATATCGAGTTAAGATATATTGAAGTAAACCCATCTTAAATAACAAAAAATACCTTCGATACTAATAAATTAGCATTGAAGGTGTTTTTTTGTTTAAACTAACTCATTTGCAACTTCTAATATACTTTTTCTACTAACTTCCCTAATATGACCTTTTTCAAGTTTCATAATTCTATTACAAATATTAAGAGCAGAAGGTCTGTGAGTAATAATAATACATGTTGGATTACTAGATAATGACTTAACTGACTTTAATACCTTAACTTCTGTTTCAGGATCTAGTGAAGAAGTAGCTTCATCAAGTATTAATATAGGTCTTACCCTTAAGAAAGCTCTAGCAATTGCAATTCTTTGGGCTTGTCCTTCTGAAATACCAACTCCTTTTTCACCAATCATTGTATCTAATCCATCTTCAAGTTCATTAACAAAGTCAATGGCACAAGCATTAGTTAATGCTTCTTTAAGTTCATCATCAGTAGCATAAGGTTTACCATAAAGTAAGTTGCTTCTAATTGTTCCTGAAAATAAAGTATTTCCTTGAGGAACATAAGAAATAAGATTTCTAAAGTTTCTATTCATATCTTTAATTAAGTCATTTTCACTAATAAACAAATTACCTTTAGTTGGATTAATTAAAGATAATATAAGTCTAATCATTGTTGTTTTACCTTCACCAGATGGTCCAACAAAAGCAATAGTTTCACCAGAGTCAATAGTAAGATTAATTTTATTTAAAATATAATTATTATCCTTATATGCAAAATAAACATTATCAAAGATAATATCAGGATTATTAAATAAAGTAGATTCAAAATTAGTTATATTATCTACAGCAATTTCATCAAGTGATTTATTAGTAATATCGTTAAGTTCATTTTCATCAGCCATTTTTTCAACTGGTATTGTTTCAATTTCCATAAGTCTTTCAGCCGCTGCTATAGTTGAAATAAGCCCAGGAATCATGCTTGCTAAAGAAGAAAATGGTGCTTGAACTTTATTATATAATTGAAGCATTCCTGTAAATGTACCATAGGTAGTTACTCCTTTAGCTATATTTAATACTCCCCATGTAAAAATTGAAAAGTAAGCAAGTGAAGAGCAAAAACTCATTGACATTGAAGTCATAACAGAAAGCTTAGTATTTCTCATAGCAATTTTATATTTATTATCTTGAATTTCTAAAAGTTTATGCATATTTATTTTTTCCATACAAAATGTCTTAACAATCATTATGTTTTGAATTGATTCTTGCATAAATGATCTATATTTAACATCTTCTTCTTGAGCTTCTTTATATAAGGATTTAAGTTTTCCACTAAAATATCTACCAACCAATATTAAAAAAGGACCAATAAAAACAGCAACAAATGCTATTGATGGTGCCCAATTTATAAGTGTATAAAATGAACCTACTAATGTAACTGTTAATGAAACTAAGCTAGGAATAGTTCCTAGAATAGCAGAACTAATGTTACTTACATCAGATGTTACTCTAGTTAATAAGCTTACAGAATGAAATTTACTTTGTTCAAGCCAATCACTACATTGAAGATGTTGATAAATTTTTCTTTGAATATTTTGAGTAAGTTTTGTTGAAGAATGTGTGCTCATAAAAGAAGTAACAGGTGATGATAGCATACTTATTAATGTTATAACAAGCATTATTATAAGCCAGTGTATAGTTTGCTTTGAATCACCACTTATTGCAGAATCAATTAATGACTTTGAAACAGTAACATTATAAATTCCTATCAATGAAAAAATAACATTTACTATAATTGAAAATATTAAAAAGGGAATAGCTGGTTTTGCATAGTTTGCCATCCATTTTATTTTTATCCATAGTTCTTTTGTAGGTTTTAGTTTCTTTATGTTTTCCATGAAGTCTCCTTTCAATATATATTGAGTGTAATTATGCATATAAACTTATAAAAGTAATATAATAATATTTTAGCATTTAAGTAAAAAACTTACAATGGATGTTTGCCTATTGATGAATTGTTTTGTTTTAATATAATGTGTTGATTTAAATTTAATGCTCATCAAATGTTACACTAAGAATATAGTATCCCAATCATTTTAAGAGAGCTTTTAATAAAAAAGAGAGCTATATTCAAAATGAATTTATTAATTCATTTTCATATAACTCTTTTTTGAGATATTAATTAAAATAAAGTATTCTGTTTGTTATTTTCTTGTTGAATAGTTTCTTTACTTTTGTTGTTTAAGCTTCCAAGAGGGCTATTAAAACTATTTAGGGGATGAGGAAGTTCTGTATTACTAGAAGGCATAGTTCCTTTCATTCTCTTTTTTTTATCATTAGTTTTAGCCATGACATATCCTCCTTACAAGTAAAATCTAGCTTTAGGTGGTATAAAGTTTAAAATAATAAGCTAGACATCAGAATCGTCGTAAATATCATCAGTATAGTTAAATTCATTGCAAGCAATATTATTAGCTACAATTGGATCATCCATGCAGCTATTAATAGATGCATCAGATTTTATTAATGGATTATTTACGCATGTTTCATTTGTAGGATCATAATAACTTCTTAGGCTTGGCAAATAAACATTAGACTTATCCTTCAAAATTATCCCTCCTTTAACTTTAATTGGATAAGAATAGTTTATCTCATGGCAAGTTATTAAATAGCTGTAATATATTAAGTTAGTAAATAACAATAAACAAGCCATTAGATAAAGCATTTCAACATTAAGATGAAGTTAAAACTTTATATTAAGCTAAGAATGAATTTTATATTTTTGATAGCTCAAAGAAAATATATTCTTAACCATATTAATATTATTCGAAACATTAGATTTAAATATACTTGGATATGTGAGGAATTTTTAATTAATTATATGTATTTATGTTTATAGAATATGATGACATGAATAAATCTGAAAAATAGTCAATTAACAGTGAATAAATACAATTGTTTTTATGAAAATAATAATATAAAATTGAAATGGATTAAGTTGTAATGCTTTATTAGATAATATAATTTAAGAATAATAAATTAACATATTGTATAAAAGGAGAGTAAGGTTATGTATCCAATAAGATTTGAGAACCTTTATTATGATAAAATATGGGGTGGAAGAGATTTAGAAGAGTTTAGAACAAACTTACTAGAAGGAAACATAGGTGAAAGTTGGGATATTGCATGTCATCCAAGTGGAACTGGAATAGTTGCAAATGGTGAATTAAAGGGAAAATCATTTACTGAAATAATTAATGAATTTGGTCATTTATTAGTAGGAACTAAGGTTAGTACCGAAAAGTTTCCTTTATTAGTTAAACTAATAAATTCTAAAGAAAAGCTTTCTGTACAAGTGCATCCTGGAGATGAATATGCAAAAAGAGTTGAAAATCAATTTGGTAAGACTGAAGCTTGGTATGTTATTGAAGCAAAACCAGGAGCTAAGTTAATTGTTGGTACTAAAAATTGTGATAAAGCTGTATTTGCTAAAGCAATTGAAGAAGGAAAGTGTGAAGATTATTTAAATGTTGTTGATGTTAAAAAAGGCGATTGTTTTTTAATTAATAGTGGATTAGTTCATGCTATTTGTGAAGGATTAATAATTGCTGAAATTCAACAAAATTCAGATGTAACATATAGAGTTTATGATTATGGAAGACCAAGAGAAATCCATGTTGAAAAGTCTCTTGATGTAATTAATTTTGATTTAAAGGCCCAAAATCTTTCTAATAATGAAGTAGTTAAATATGATGGGTTTTCTAAAGTAGATTTCTGTGAAAATGAATATTTTGGAATGGAAAAAATTAATGTTGAAACTAAGTGGGATGATTGTAGTAATGAAGAAAAGTTCTTCATTTTAACATGTGTTGAAGGTAATGGTACTATTGAAGGAAAAGATTTCTGTGAAGAAATTAAAAAGGGAGATAGTTATTTAATTCCAGCTTCTTTAGGAAAATATGAAGTTAAAGGACAATTATCAGTAATTAAAAGTTATCCAATGTAAATTTTTTAATGCGCCTCTAGAGGGTAATCCAATAAGTGGATGACCCATGGAGGCGTATTATTTTTATGTGATGTGTCTATAATTAAGTTAAAAATTTAAAATTAAAATTTTGTATAGAAAATTTTACAATGAGGGATTTTTGAATGGTATAACAAAAGGGGCAATGGGGATGAGGTGTAATTTATTATATAACTAATATAGAAATGGTATAGAGGAACTTTATAGTTTTGGGATAACTTCAGTAATTGGAATACTACCAGGAGCAGTAACAATTGAGGAGGAACTAAAGTCTGGAGGAACTAATATGGAAAGAGCAGTTGAAAATATAGTAAGGATACTTTAATTATTCCATAAAAGTTGTTCATTTATGAGGAACAAATATTTTATGGGTGTTCACTAGAGGTAAATCGAAATATAGTAAAAATTGTCGTTGAAAAATACTATAGTTAATGGTAAAATTAAATTTCCGATGGGTACGAATAAAAAAATGAAAATTAAGATAAATATTTGGAGGAGTTGCCAATGCCAGTAAGAATTGCTATACTAGGTGGACCAAGATGTGGTAAAACAACATTAATTCAACAATTATACGTAGATTTAAAAATCAGAGACATAAATGTAGGAGTTGCTACAGAATACAGCACTGATTACTTAAGAGATAAGGGAATGATTGAATCTATTTCAGAACAATATGGAATATATTTAGGTCAATTACATTTAGAAAAGAGTTTAGATTCACATGATTATGCAATAACGGATTATGCTACTTTTGTACCATACATATATGGAAGATTAATGCTTGGAGATAAGACAAGAACTAAGAAAGAAATTGAAATATTAAATGATTTATATAGCTTAGCAATCAGAGATCTACCACAATATGATCATATTTTCTTTGTTCCAAGAGAATTTGGTTATAAGAAAGATGGAGTTAGATGGCAAGATGAAGAAGTTGCTCAAATGGTGGACAAGGCTATTTTAGGATTCTTAGATGCTGAAAATGTTAAGTATTCAGTAATAACTGGATCAACTAAGGAAAGATCTGAGCAAATCATGAAAATAGTAGGAATAAATAAAGCAATTGTACAACCTATTAAGAGTAATGAAGTAAAAGATAAGTAATTTTTTATAATGATGTAAATTAGTAAATATTTTAAAGGGTGGTTCCTATATTATTAGGAATCATCTTTTTTTGATATATAAGAAGAGTATAATAGCTTGAACTTGCAATATAATTATTATTAAGTTATATTATATCTCTGTTATATCAAAATATTGTTAACAACATTTTGATATAACAGAAGATAAGTTAAATTTTAATATATTGTTAATTACTAATTATTAATTGATTTTTTTCTAAGTAAAAAGCTACCTGCACATAAAGCTACTAATCCAATAAGAACTATAACTCCAGCTGATATTATAGCACCTGTCTTAGGTAATTTATTTAAAGAAGAGTTATTAGTATCTTCAGGTTTTATTGGTACATTTGGATTTGTAGTTGGTTTTGTTATTGGTTCATTCTTAGAATCAGCTTCATCAACTACATTTAATGTTGTGTAAGCTCTACTACCTGCGCTGAAAATAAATTCAAGAGAATAATTATCAACATCTAAGGAATTAAGAAGTGTTTCACTTAATATAATTTGATTGTAAGTTACTGTATAATCAATTCCTTCTTTTAATGTATTATAATTTAATTTAATTTTCTTTAATGTATTTCCATTGAATTCAACATCAAAAGCAACAGTTTTATTTTTAGAAGCTTCAGGATTTTTGTTATAAGTTACATTTGTATTTTTAATTATAGAATCAATAATACTACCTCTTTGATTATCAGTTATTTTCCAAACTTGTGTACCATAGAATGGATTAGCAGTTCCTAAAGTTAATCCAGAGTTTGTTACTGCAAAAATACGGCATCCATGGTTATAAGGGTCACCAAAACCATTATTAGTAATAGTTTCAAAGTTTATTCCATCTTCAGATACAAGTAAATCAAATCCACGTTCACCAACACTTAAATACTTACAAGTTTCTAAGAAATAGAATAAATTATCAACAGATTCTTGATTTAAGCTTTTATCTAATATTTCAACTAAGTTTTTAGGTAAGAAATCTCTAATAGCTAAATATTTATTAACTAAATTTTGATAAATATCTATTATTGAGTAAGATTTTACAGTATTAGTTTCAGAATTAATATAAGCAGTATCATTTAATATAGAATCTAAATTTAATAATCCATCATATAAATCTGTTAAAGTATTTTCTAAGTTTTCTTGTTCTGCATCCGAAAGAGAATTTATATAATATTCCTCAGAAGATTCTTCAGTTAATGTAGGAGTTTCTTCTGTAATTTCTTCAATTATATTATTATTTTCAAATTTAGAATTAGTAATATCTGTATCATTATTTGAATCATTAGTATGAAGATTGTCAGTATCATCAATATCAGTATTTAAGTTATCATCAGTTAAGTTATCATTAATTAAATCATCATTTGAATAATTAGGTAATTTAGATGAATTTTCATCGTTCTTTTTAAGAATTTCTAAAAGTGCTTTAATATAATGAATTTGAGATTTAATTTCTTCAGGGGTCATATGAAGTACATCACCATTTGTAAATTGCATAAGTGGATAAGCTAAACTTCCAATGTCAAATGTACCAACATAAAGTTTATTATCATATTCCGCCATTCTCCAAACATATTGATTTAAATTGCTACCAAATCCAGCACTTTGATTACCAAGTACAGTAGGGAATAATTCATTTGAATCACCAGCAACCATTTCAATCTTTTCATTTGTATCCATTCTCCATAAGCACACTGGAGAAGAAATATCTTTATAAATATCCTCAAATTTCATATTAAGAACATCAGCTAAAGCTATCATAGGATCATTATACCCACCAATATATAAGTGATTATCATATACAAATAAGTTACCAGCACCAGATCTATCTGCACCTAAGCCATATGGATAAGTAGCTCCATCTTTTTCATCACCAACAATAAGATTAAAGTCCCATTTGCCAGTTTCTTCATTTTCTTTACCGCTAAACATTGCAAATGCTTGTTTGTTTTCAGATTTTCCTGTTACTACAGTTACATAAAGTTTATTATTAAATTCAACCATGTCCCAAATAGCACCACCAAAAATATTATCATTATAATAGTAAGCAGGATAGTCTAGTAAATCTTCTTGAGTTGCAATTGTTTTAAATGAAGATTCTCCTTGTGATGGATTATTAGATGATACTATATAAGCACCATTGTCACCAATCATACTTGCAACAAGGTTATCATTTACAACTGTAAGTCCTCTAATTCCAACTGAAATGAATGGGTTAGAAGGCTTTTGGCTAGTATATACTATTTTTGTACTATCATCAGTAGGATCTATTTCTAATAAATAAGGTTGACTTGCAGAGGCAGCAAAATATAATTTACCTTTGTACTCAATTGCAGCACGATAAGATGCATCATTTGGAGGTCTAACAACTGTTACTTCTCCAGTTTTAGTATTTAATTTTAATAGCATACTTCTATTTTCATTATTTGGATTATTTTCTTCATCCTCCATAAAAAGAGTACCATTAAAAAGAGCATCAACAGAAGCTTTAAATAATGAATAATCAATATTATTTTGTGCAGCCATTATTTGAAGTGTTCTAGAAATTGCACCATATAATACACCAACATACATGTAATCACCATGGCCAACAGCTGACCAAGAATAGTTTTCACCACGGTCATTAATACCATTTTCATATTCGATTATTCCATCAGGTTGCATTACATCATCATTTGGATGTGATAGTTTTGTTGCAGTATAATTTCCACTTTCCGAAGTATATGTTATTGGAAAGTGTGTATTAGATGTTTCAGCATGAGTTGTAAGTGGAGTTAATGCTAAAGTTACAGCTAAAAACATACTAATTATTTTGTTTTTTTTCATTTTCTTTTTCCCCCTCGACATGAAAATATAAGAAATACTAGAAAATTATAGCATAAATATATATAAATGGACGATATTTAACAGAAAATTTACAATTAATTGTAATAAAAGGGATAAATTTAATTAGTTATAAGAATTAAGTTAAAATGGGGATGTCGCATTAAGAATAAATACTACAATATGTTGTATTAATTTTTATTTTTTAAAACAATATATTGTGTATAAAAGTTCTAGTGCGACAGCCCCATAATATTTCAATTAAAAGACTAAATATGATTATGGAGTTTTTATCATAAGGAGAGATAAGTTAAACTTTAAAAAAGCTTTTATCAAAATATAATATATAAAAGATAAATAGCTAAATTAGTTAATATATTAGGTGAAATTATTAACTTGACTGCAAAAAAACTCAATGCTAAAATATATAGTATGCTATGTATTAAGGGGAATAAATAATGAAAAACTTTGATCCAAAAGAACATGTTGGGCTATTAGTAAAATTTATAAATGGAAGAGTTGTTAATAAAATTAATAAAAATCTTTCAAAATTCAACTTAACAAGAGTACAACATGAAATTTTATGTTTTATAGATAAAAATGAATATGAAGGTGATGTATTTCAAAAAGATATAGAAAAGTGTTTGAAGTTAACTAATCCAACTGTAACAGGCATAGTAAAAAGGTTAGAAGAAAAAGAAATGATAGTTAGATGCCCAAGTAATAATGATGCAAGATATAAATGTCTTCATGTAACTGAAAAAGGTAAGGATGTTATATGTAAAAGCTTTAAATTTGGAGCAAATAATATAGAAAAACAATTAGTTAAAGATATGACTGATGAAGAAATAAAGATATTAAAAGATTTATTATCTAGAGCACTAAAGAATATGGAGGAGTAATCCTCTTATTTTTAATTAAATAGATAGTTTCCTATGTATTGTAAAATATAAATTAAATTTGTTAAAAACATATAAAAAGATGAATTTAAATAAATAATTTCATCTACAAAATGTTTATATAAAAAATGTACTTAAAAAGTACAAAAGATATTAAAAGGAGAGGTGAAAGTATGATTAAAAAATTAGCTCCATATATGAAAAAATATAAGACACAGCTTATGCTAGGTGTTTTATGTGCAGCATTAGAAGCTATTTTTGAATTATTAATTCCATTAGTAATGGCTCAAATCGTTGACGTTGGTATTTCTACTGGGAACACAATTTATACAATAAAAATGGGATTATTAATGCTTGTTATGGCAGCTATATCTTTAAGTTTTGGTATTGGATTATCAAAATTTTCAGCAATAGCAGGTCAAGGTTTTGGTGCAGAATTAAGACAAGCTGAATATGAAAAAATTCAAACTTATTCATTTAAAAATATTGAAAAGTTTAGTACTGCATCATTAATTACAAGATTAACTACTGATATTACAATGATACAAAATGCTTTAACAATGGGAATTAAGCTTTTAGTAAGAGCTCCTATGATGCTTATTGTTGCATGTATTTTAGCAGTTACAATTAGTCCTAAATTAGCAATGATATTCTTAGTGTCTATGCCTGTTCTTATAATTTCAATTGGATTAATTATAAAGAATGTTAAGCCTAAGTTTGAATCTATGCAAAAGAAAATTGATAACTTAAATACTACAGTTCAAGAAAACTTAATTGGTATTAGAGTTGTTAAATCTTTTGTAAGAAGAAATAAAGAAAAAGAAAAGTTCAAGAATAGCAATGATGAATTATTACAAGCTTCTGAAGGGGCATTTGGTATAGTTGTTTTAAATATGCCAATTATGCAACTTGTTGTATTTGCAAGTATTATAGGTATACTTTGGTTTGGAGGAAATATGGTTCATGCAGGAACATTAACTGTAGGTAAGCTTACAAGTTTCATGACTTATTCCTTCCAAATTTTAATGGCTCTTATGATGCTTTCTATGGTTCTTATGATGCTTTCAAGATCAGTTGCATCAGTACAACGTATAATTGAAGTTTTAGAAGAAGAACCAGATATAAAGGATCCTGTTAATCCTATAACTGAAGTTAAAAATGGAGAAATTGAATTTAGAAATGTTAACTTTAAGTATGAAGATGACAGTGATGAAAATAATTTAGAAGGTATAAACATTAAGATTAAAGCTGGTGAAACTATTGGTGTTATTGGTAGTACTGGTTCTGGTAAATCAAGTTTAGTTCAGCTTATCCCAAGACTTTATGATGCTACAGAAGGTGAAGTTTATGTTGGGGGAGTTAATGTTAAAAATTATCATATTGAAACTTTAAGAAATGAAGTTGCTATGGTACTTCAAAAGAATACATTATTCTCTGGAACTATTAAAGAAAACCTTATGTGGGGTAATGAAAATGCTACAGATGCAGAAATTGAAGCAGCAGCATCTTCAGCATGTGTTGATGAATTTATTGATAGACTTCCAGGAAGATATGATATGCACTTAGAGCAAGGTGGGGTTAATGTATCAGGAGGACAAAAGCAAAGACTTTGTATTGCAAGAGCAATATTAAAACAGCCAAAAGTATTAATTTTAGATGATAGTACAAGTGCTGTTGATACTGCAACTGATGCAAAGATTAGAAAGGCTTTTGCAGAAGATTTAAAAGATACTACTAAGATTATAATTGCTCAAAGAGTTAATTCAGTTTCAACTGCAGATAAAATTATTGTTATGGATGATGGTAAGATTAGTGCAATTGGAACTCATGATGAGTTAATGGAATCAAGTGAAATTTATAAAGATGTATACAAATCTCAACAGGAAGGGGTGGGTTTACGTGAGTAATAAGAAAAGTGAAATGATTAAGCAACAAGTTAGTGCAAATCAAGGACAAGCATCTGATAATAAATCAGGACATCCTGTTCCAGGAAAAGGTGGGAAAAAACCAGGACCTCCAAAACCTAAAAATATGGGGAAGACAATAAAAACATTAATGAGTTATGTTGGAAAATATAAGGCTTTATTAGCTTTAGTTATGATATTAATTATAATTAATTCATTTGCAATGGTTGCAGGTTCATATTTCTTAAAACCATTAGTAAATAATTATATCTTACCAGGTGATTTTGTAGGACTTGCAAAGATGTTAGTAATATTAGGTACAATATTTGTTGTAGGTGCACTTGCTGCATATGGATATGCAAGAATAATGGTACATGTTGCTCAAAATACTATCAGTAATATAAGAACAGATTTATTTAATAAGATGCAAGAACTTCCTATTAAATATTTTGATAGAAATACTCATGGTGACTTAATGAGTTTATACACTAATGATATAGATAACATTAGTGAAGCATTAAATAATAGTTTAACTAATATATTAGCATCAGGGCTTACATTTATAGGAACAATAATAATGATGGCAGTTTTAAGTCCAGTGTTAATTATAATAACAGTTGCATTTTTAGCTTTAATGATTTTTGTTGTAAACAATGTTGGTGCTAAGAGTAAGTATTATTTTGGAATGCAACAAAAGAATATTGGTAAATTAAATGGATATATTGAAGAAATGATAGAGGGGCAAAAGGTTATAAAAGTATTTTGTCATGAAGAAGAAGCAATTGAAGATTTTAAAAAGCATAATGAAGAATTAAGAAAAGCTTCAACAGGAGCTCAAACATTTGGTGGATACATGATGCCAATGTTAGGAAATCTTTCTCATATGAATTATGCAGTAACTTGTTGTATTGGGGGATTAATGACTATAGCTGGTGCTTTTGATATTGGTTCATTAGTATCTTATTTACAATATACAAAGCAAGTTTCTAATCCAATTGCACAAGTATCTCAACAAGTAAATATGATATTAGCAGCATTAGCAGGTGCAGAAAGAATATTTACAGCTTTAGATGAAGAAGTTGAAGTTGATAATGGTGAAGTCACTTTAACAAGAGTTGAAGTTAGTGAAGATGGTAAATTAGTTGAAACTGATAAGTATACAGGTCATTGGGCTTGGAAGGTACCTCCTTCAGTTATAGCTAAAATGAAAACTTTAGTAGAAGCAGAAGATAACTCAATGGCAGAAATGGCAGCAACTACTGCTATTTTAGAATCAGCTGCAGAATTAACTGATGAACCTATATTAAGAGAACTTACTGGTGATGTTAGATTTAAAAATGTTGTTTTTGGATACAATGAAGAAAAGACTGTATTAAAGAATATTAGTTTATTTGCTAAGCCAGGTCAAAAGATTGCTTTTGTTGGATCAACAGGGGCCGGTAAGACTACAATTACTAACTTAATAAATAGATTTTATGAAATCAATTCAGGTACAATAACTTATGATGGAATAGATATTACGGATATCAAGAAGGATGATTTAAGAAGATCTTTAGGAATAGTTCTTCAAGATACTCATTTATTTACTGGTACAATAGCTGATAATATCAGATATGGTAACTTAAATGCAACTGATGAAGAAGTTAAAGCAGCAGCTAAGCTTGCAAATGCTCATACATTTATTAAGCATTTACCTCATGGATATGATACTGTTATTACAGGCGATGGTGAAGGATTATCTCAAGGACAAAGACAATTACTTGCTATTGCAAGAGCAGCAATTGCTAATCCACCAGTTTTAATAATGGATGAAGCAACAAGTTCAATTGATACAAGAACTGAAAAACTTATTGCAGAAGGTATGGATAAGCTTATGGAAGGAAGAACTGTTTTTGTAATTGCTCACAGACTTTCTACTATTAAGAACTCTCATGCAATAATGGTTCTTGAACAAGGTGAAATAATTGAAAGAGGAAATCATGAATCTTTATTAGAGGAAAAGGGCAGATACTATCAATTATACACTGGAAAAGCAGAATTAGATTAGATAATATTTTGGCTGACTTCAGGGAGCATCTATTTATTGGATGTGTCCTAAAGTCAGCTATATATTTTTTAGTAAAAATTTTGCTTAGTAGAATTTGTGCTATGTTTATGAAGAGTGACTTATGGTATACAATATATATTTCAAATAGTATAGGCATTCTGTTATATAAAAATGTTGTTAACAACATTTTTATATAACAGAATATCTATAGGAAAAAATGGTATATTGATAGAAAAACTCTAATTAAGGATTAAAGAGGAAAAGTGTGTTAATACTCATAACTGGGTGATGAAATATGAGTAAAACCATTAATAACAAAGAATATAGATTAAAATTATTTAAAGAAAAAATATATAAAATCAATATTAGTAAAATAGATATCACTCCAGTTGATGCAATCTATTCAGGAAAAATAAAAATATGGTTGAAAAAATTTAGAGGAGTTGCAACTAAATATATAGACCATTATTTAAGTTGGAGAGCCAATGAATATAAGAATAATATGGTATTTAGTTAATGAATTAAAATCTAAACATAATAATGTGTCTATAACTTAT
>ERZ838225.297-NODE-297-length-74647-cov-10.297740_pt1 | contig 74647 bp, 60 predicted proteins | sample MGYA00519684_ERZ838225 | MGnify/ENA primary metagenome ERZ838225 (study PRJEB31850, sample SAMEA3708829) | human gut metagenome | biome: human gut; feature: human-associated habitat; material: faeces | place: China | collected 2014 ... | reverse complement strand
TTTTGCTGAGAAAGTAGTACACGACGTATGAAATCCCATCAGCATAAATCCTGAAAACTGTGGCTATAATTCAGTCTATAGGGCTGGATGATGCTGCCAGAATCTAAGGAATCCCACGGTTTTAACCGTGGGAGTATGTCAATACTTCTTTTTGTACAGTTCCCACTGGAAGATGCTGGCTGTCATACACCTCATAAATCGAAGCGATATTTGAAAACTCATCAAGTTCAATTCGCGCTGTCTCTTTTGTGCGGTGCATTAAAATATATTCCATAGCACTGCTTCTCCTTTTTCTAATTATTTTCTTCATAGTACTGCACAAACCAAATTTATACAAGCACAATATTATATCACTTAATCGCTGGAACGAGTATATCCACCACTGGCTGTTTTTGCTCTGCGCTTTTATCACTAACATCAGAGAACATTGATGCCATTGAAAATGTCACTTTCCAATATGGTGAAAATGTTCCTTCCCTCTCATCTCCATATTCATATGTGGTGTTAGTTCCACTGTCAGAATCTAAACTATATACCACTTCGCTGGAAAGAACTTGCATCGTCTCTACATCTTCAAAATCTTTCTTAAATTTAATTTTTGCCTTTTTTAAGGCCTCCTCCTCAGAAATAATAGTGCACTGCGTTTCTCCAATATATTCTGGCGGATATTGGATTAACATATCAATAAGTCCATATCTCGGACTATAAATGGCATAATTGCAACTAGCATACTCCGATATTTGAACCGGTTGGTTATTCCAAGACAAATCTCTGTATACAATCAGGTAGGCATCATCTCCTTCTCTCCATTCGCCGCCTGTTTGATTAACTGGATCATATCCTGGTGCAAAACACCATTCCTTATATCGCGGATCATTTACAATTTCCTGAATGTGCTCATATGTTATTGTATATACGTCAACAGATGAAAACTCATATCCATACTGCTCCATAATTGCATTGCAGTAATCTGCTGCTTCCGCTCGACTGCAGCCTTCCAGATCAATCTTTTCCAAATTTTTGCTTAATGAATAATCGCCATATTGGTAGCTTGCATAGCGATATATATTTTTAAGTTCCTGTGGTAACTCCTCTTTTGAATAAATTGCAGGACCTGAATATGAAAATTCCATATTGTTCTGTATGATCACAATTTCATCCCCATAATAAGATAAATATGCCACTTTTCCCGGATAACAATAAAGTTCACCTTGATTATATGCCGGATACATTGCCTGATAGTCCTCATAATACTGTTGTACCTTTTGATATGGCTCCAAACAGCCATATTCTTCTAGCCAGTTCCAAAGCTCATCTGTTACCTCTTCATGTGCTGAATAACGCACCTGATACTGTGGCATCAAAATATCATCCTGTCCTTTTTCAAATTTTATAGAATAGACAGAATCTGGCGTTATACCATATTCAGAAATGTCAACATTTTCTGTCTGCAACGTTTTATAATTCTCCGCCTCTACAATAAATGTATTCATTTGCATTTACTCCTTTCTCATTGACCACTTGCCTTAAACCTTAAAAATCGCTTCTAAAATTTACCAGATCAACAAAGGGTACCGTTCCGAATGGATTTCTCGCGAATATTAACTCTTCTGCTTATATCCAATAATTCCCGCCATAACAAATGCCAATATTATAATCACATCACCTGTTACAATAGGCATAAGATTCTCATATTGCTCTCTCTTAAAAACATGAATCACTAGTAAAACAATCGCCAGTCCACTCACTATTAAATAGATTCCGTAATGTTCACCGAATTTATGATTCTTCCACCCATACCACAAAAATGCTAATAGTGCAATTATTAAAATCGCCAAAATAAATACTGATAACATATTTTTAGCCTCCTCTTATTTTTACACAACACTTGTTACTTTTAATATATCAGACTTTTTTTAATTTGCAAGGATATTAACTTTACATTTTTCTTACATAAATGATGGATTTTTCGCTTGTTTTGTTGTACTATTAAGGAAAAGATAAATGAAAAGGATTTTAATTATTATGTTTCGATCTGTTTCTATGGATGAAATTTCGGACGGTAAACTTTACTCGTCCTCTGATATGGTGCGTGCTGACAGTCTTGGCTGCGATGGCTGCCATGAATGCTGCTGTCATATGGGCAATTCGATCTTATTAGACCCATTTGATGTTTACCAGATGTCTCAGGGACTGCATGTTCCTGCGGCTGCTCTTTTTAATGGTCAGCTGCAATTGACTCCTGTTGATGGAATTGTTTTACCTGCAATTGCCATGACTTCTGATAAGGATCAGTGTTCTTTTTTAAATGAAGCAGGACGCTGCTCTATTCATATGTTTCGCCCTGGCTTTTGCCGCCTGTTTCCTCTGGGACGCGTCTATGACGGCACTGGATTTTCCTACTTTTTACAGACAGGACAATGTAAAAAAGAACACTTAGCTAAGGTAAAGGTACGCCAGTGGATTAATATTCCAGAGTTAAAGCGCTATGAGCAGTTTGTCTGTGACTGGCACTACTTTTTAAAAGACCTTGCCAAGACATCACAGGGATTATCGCCCGAACTAATAAAAACGCTTCATTCCTATATTTTAAAAGTCTTTTACCTGACACCATATCAGGATGGATCTGATTTTTATGATCAATTCTATATGCGCCTAAATGATGCAAAAAAATTATTTTTATAAGGAAAAAGTCTCCTGTCACAATCGACAGAAGACTTTTTTCTTATGCTGTATACTGTTTTTCTCCCTCTTCTAGTACCTTAATCCGACCGTCTTTTACTTCCACCTTTGTTACGGAACAGTTTTTCTTAAGACCACTCTTCCAAAAATCACAAATTGGCTGTTTGTTCACCCACAGCATCATTGACTGCAAAGCTGCACCATGTGTTGCAATTAAAATAGATTTGTCCTGAAGCTCTTCTCTTGTTGTGATATCCTCAAGGAAGTTCCATGTACGCGCGCAGAGCATTTTCGCATCCTCACCGTTTTCTGGTGCCTTATACTGCTCTGGATGTGCAAAGAACTCAGCAAAGCATCCAACCGGCTGCCCATTTTCATCTCTTCCTCTCATGCCTTCACAAATACCAAAACAAATTTCTTCGATTCTTTTATCCTCAATAATCGGAATATCTCTTCCTGCCAATACAAGCTCTGCCGTTTCCTTTGCACGCTTTAATGGGCTTGAAAAGGCGAGGTCAATATGGGTATTTGCCAGTGTTTTTCCAGCCTCAATTGCAGATTCGCGTCCATTTTCATTAAGTGGAATATCTGACTGTCCCTGCATTCTCATGTCTTTATTCCAGTCTGTCTGTCCATGTCTGATAAAATATAAAAGCATTGTTTATCCTCTCATTTTCGTAAAATTTCCGTAACTATTCAGAACCCCATTCGCAAAATCGCATCTTCGATGCTTCTATTTTGCTCATGTGGTTACCTCGCCATATAAAATTGCTATTCTGTCTGAATGCAAGCATTCACAGAAAGCAATTTTGCATAGCTCTGAATAGTTACAAATTTCCAATGAATACATTATCACAAAAGGAAGGTTCCTACAAGATAAATACCAAGTTTTGCCACGCCACTTAAAACCATGACAAGCACTGGGTTCATCTTGCGAAACTGAATCAGATACACAGCAGCAATAAATATAATTACCATATCAATCTGTGTCTTCTGAATCAAAATTATACCTTCTGGCCAAAAAGCTGTAACTAGAATAGAAACACCTGCTGAGGCTATAAGTGCAACAACTGCCGGGCGAAGCATTCCTAGTATTCCCTGTAACAAATCCATTTTTCTGTAACGAAGATAAAGCTTTGCAAGAAGCGTAACTAAAATGCATGACGGAAGGATACATCCCGCTGTCGCAATAGCCGCTCCGCCAAGACCTGCAACCTTTAATCCCACAAATGTTGCGCTGTTTACCGCAATCGGACCAGGTGTCATCTGTGAAATCGTGATTAAATTAGTAAATTCTGACATGCTAAGCCATTTGTGACTGTCAACCACCTGACTTTGAATAAGTGGCATCGCAGCATATCCGCCTCCGAATGAAAAGGCGCCGATCTGAAGAAAACTTAAAAATAACTGTAAGTAAATCATTTCTGCACCTTCTTTCTCTGTGCTAGTGTAAGAACTGCACCTAAAGCACCGCATGCTAAAATAATCAGTACCACATTGACATTGCATACATAACCTGCTACAAATGCTGCAATCATAATACACATAGATAATATACTTTTTGAGCGGACAATTCCGCTTCCCATATCAAATACAACACATGCAATTACTGCACCAACGCCTGCCTGCATTCCTGTCAGCACCTGCTGCACATATACATTTGAAGCAAACAGCTCATAGAAAAATGAAATAACAGAGATGATTACAAATGGCGGAATAATTGTTCCTGCAATCGCCGCTATAACTCCAATAATACCTTCCAGCTTATAACCGACTACAATTGCACCATTTACAGCAATCGCACCAGGTGTGGACTGAGCAATTGCAACAAGATCGAGCATCTCTTCCTCGTCAATCCATCCAAGTTCATCAACAAATTTCTTTTTCATTAATGACACGATGACATAGCCACCACCAAATGTAAAGGCACTCAGATATAGAGTAGACCAAAACAGTTTGAGCAGACGCATCTTTTTTGATGCTGTCTGCTCCAGATTTTTTTCCAATTTTTCGCTCATGACTTCTCCCATTTTCCGCCTGCTGCCAAACGGTTTTTGACTGCTTCCATACGCTGATCTAGTGTATTGATCATCTGTGCACATTCAAACAATTCTTTTTGAAGAGAATCCTTTTCAAATTCCGGAATCTCCTTTTTGTAGCGCAGCTTGTGCTCAAGGCTTGCCCAAAAATCCATTGCTATAGTACGCAGCTGTACCTCAACCTTCATCAAACACTTTTCATTCTGAAGAAAAATTGGAACACGTACAATCAAATGAAGGCTGCGGTATCCGCTTGGCTTTGGATTTTTTATATAATCCTTTGTCTCAAGCAGCTCAATGTCATCCTGATCAAGCAAACATTTTGCCAGTATATATATATCTTCCTGAAATGAGCATATTACTCTCACGCCGGCAATATCATCAAGATTTTCCTCCATTGACTTTGCACTAAAGGATTTTCCTTTTTGAGCCAACTTACGACTGATACTCTCCATTGACTTTAATCTCGTCTTTATCGTTTCAATTGGATTACGATCATACTGAAGTGAATACTGTTCATTCAACACTTTAAACTTTGTCTCAATCTCCATAATCGCACAGCGATATTTCGACATCAGTTCATCAAATGGACGTTTGTTGTCCTGAATCACATCGATTACATTTGAATTCAAAATCGCACTTCTAAGTACACGATCCATAATCTCTCCTGAAAATTCGATATGTTCAGTTCTTAGTTCTCTTATATCCATAGAAACCCCATTTCTGCACACCAAATGCGCTGTTACTCTTTTTATTACCCTTCTTAAAGAAAGCTGCCAGCAACTGCCGACAGCTTTCTACTTATTTTTTTAATCAACTTAGATCAGAGACTTGTACAGCTCTGCAATTTCCTCTACACTTGTCTCTCTCGGATTTCCTGGTCTGCATGCATCATCGTATGCGGACTGAGCTAAGAACGGGATATCCTCTTCCTTAACGATAGCCTTTAAGTCAGCTGGAATACCAACATCCTCAGACAGCTTACGAACTGCATCTACTGCTGCCTTGCGGTACTCTTCCTGAGTCATATCATCAACACCCTGTACGCCCATTGCTCTTGCGATCTCACGATACTTCTCGCCAGTAGCTGGAGCATTGTACTCCATAACTGTTGGAAGGATGATTGCGTTTGCAACACCATGTGGTGTATCATAAAGAGCTCCTAAAGGATGTGCCATAGAGTGTACAATTCCAAGACCTACATTAGAGAATCCCATACCTGCAACATACTGTCCAAGAGCCATGTCTGCTCTTCCCTCTGGTGTATTTGCTACTGCATTGCGAAGGCTTCTGGAAATAATCTCGATTGCCTTTAAGTGGAACATATCAGACAACTCCCAAGCACCTGCAGTGATGTAACCCTCAATTGCATGAGTAAGTGCATCCATACCAGTTGCAGCTGTCAGTCCCTTTGGCATACTAGACATCATCTCTGGGTCTACAAATGCAACAACTGGAATATCCTTAGGGTCTACACATACCATCTTACGATTCTTCTCAACATCGGTGATAACGTAGTTGATTGTTACCTCTGCTGCAGTACCTGCAGTAGTCGGAACTGCAAAAATCGGAACAGACTTATTCTTTGTCGGTGCAACACCCTCAAGGCTTCTGATATCCTCAAACTCTGGGTTTGCAATTACAATACCGATACCCTTTGCGGTATCCATAGAAGAACCACCACCGATTGCGATCAGGTAATCAGCACCAGACTTCTTGAATGCTTCAACACCAGTCTGTACATTCTCGATTGTTGGATTTGGCTTAATGTTGGAGTAGATCTCATAATCAAGACCAGCTCCCTCAAGTACATCAATTACCTTCTTTGTAACACCAAATTTAATCAAATCCGGGTCAGAGCATACGAATGCTTTCTTAAATCCTCTTCCCTTTGCCTCGGTAGCAATATCCTTAATTGCTCCTGCGCCATGATAAGATGTCTCATTTAACACAAATCTGTTAGCCATTTGTTTCTTTCTCCTTTAAATTTATTTTTCATAAAGGAACTCTTCTGGAAGAGTTACCTTAAAATCAACCGCTAAGTCGCGGAAATTCTGTGGTGTGATTGTCTGACGCTTGTTTGGCTGCATGGACAGCATCTTTACAAGAATCTCTGCAGACTTCTCTACAGTATGCATCAGACCAAATGTCAAATCAAAGTCCTCACCTGCTGCAAACATACCATGATGAGCCCAGATTGCAACATCGTACTTCTTCATCAGCTCACTTGTAGCAACTGCAATGTCTCTTCCGCCTGGAACCATCCACGGAACAACACCTACACCATCTGGGAATACAACTGGGCACTCGGTAGCCATCTCCCAAAGCTCTCTTGTAAATACCTTATCCTCTAATGGAAGAACAAAGGTCAGCGCAATTACATTAGTGGTATGTGCATGATAAATAACACGATACTTACCATTTGTAGCAAGCTTCTTTACCTCATGGTTCATCAGATGAGACGGCAGCTCACTTGTTGGTCTTCCGCCATTTACAAGTCCCCATACGATACGGTAATTTTCACCCTTATCATCTACCTCGATCATGCAGATGGAATCTTCTGGTTTAATGATAACATTGCGGAAATACTTGCCGCTTCCTGTTACAAGGAAATATTCTCCTGCCAGATTCGGAACGCTAGTACCGATTGGCTTCCACTCTTTTGCTTCAAAGTTTTCCTTAACGGACTCTACCTCTTCTGGCTTTACACGATAAGAAAGGTTTCCGCCGTTTCTCTCATGCCAGCCCTGCTCCCAGCCGTCGTTTGCCATACGAATGAATCCCTGAACAAATTCTGCATCTAAAAATCTCATGATTGTATTCTCCTGTCTGCTGTCAATAATCAATTTGTCAAACGCAAATTTCACTCTGCGCACTTGCCTACAGTATAGCCTATTTTTCACTAAAAAAAAAGTCTTTTTTTGACAAATATTATTTAATTTCGACTATAATAAAGCTCTGCGGTGCCATTTTGATCTTGCCGCTGCATTCAACAGTTTCCTTCGGTGCAACACACATCGGGTTCTTAGCACAGTTGTAATCAGTAAGTGCTGCGCACATAACAGTCTCTTTAACTGGTGTCAGTACCTTTCCTTCCTCATTCTCAAGGTCAATGCTTACTTCATTGTCTGTTGTATTTACAAGCTTAACTATTGTAGTTTTATCTTCAGTTTCGCCTGCGCTGCAATAAATTCCCTGTGCGCGAAGCTTTTCAATCTGATCTCCCAGATCAAGTGTGCTCTCTGCACGGAATTTTGAAAACAGTTTCTGTACATAATAGCTTGGTGTTCCCCAACTAGTATTTTCATCCATCCAAATCAGATCTGGTGCCCACTGCGTATAATTTACTCTTGCAAACAGCGGTGCATATGAAGAAAGTGCAACTACATCGGCATTTCGCTCAATTCCTGTCAAAAATGCTGCTTCACTAATACCAGCCTTCCAGTTATTCTTGCTTACATGTGCAATATTAATTTCCGGATCATGAGCTGCGTACTCACCAGCAAACACCTTTATATCTCTCGGATAATTATCATAAAAATCATTGTGCTCCAAAAACCACTTCGGAGGCATATAATAATGCTCATCAATTGCATAAACAAAATTTGGATTGTTCTTCTTTTCCTTTCGGTAGAACTCCCATGCATCTGTGTAATGGTTTGAGGTAACATCCGGTCCTGCTGAACCAATAAGCTTTATCTCTGGATACTTTGCATGGATACGCTGTTCAAAAATCTTATAGCGTGCAAAGAAATCTGTATTATCCATCTGCCACTGCTCATTTCCAATTCCAAGATATTCAAGTCCAAACGGTGCCTTATGACCAAGCTGTGCTCTAACCTTTCCCCAATCACTTGACTCATCGCCATTTGCAAACTCAATTAAATCAAGCGTATCCTGAACCATCTGTTCAAACTCTGCACTTCCAATTTCCATGTACTCATAAGACTGATACTGACATGCCATTCCTACATTCATAACAGGAAGCGGCTTTGCACCAATCAGATCACACAGTAAGAAAAATTCATAATAACCAATTCCAAGTGTCTGGTTGTAGTGAGAAAATTCACTGTGGAAATCGTTTTCCTTGCGGTTGTTATGTACAGCCCAGCGGTTCCAATTGCACTTTCTATCTTCAATGCGCTTTAATGTATCCTTGAAACGATAGCGGTTGGACATTGTATTTCCTTCTACAATACAGCCGCCTGGGAAACGCATAAATGCCGGCTTTAATGACTGTAAAATCTCAAAAGTATCCTTTCTAAATACACCTGCAACAGCATCTGCCGGAATCATGGAAACAAAGTCAAACTCAGCTGTTCCTTTTTCTGCAAGTGCCAATACAAACAGCGCACCATTTACGTCATCTGATGCAGTTACAGTAAGTGTATACTTGTGCCAGTAGTGCATCTTATCTTCCTCTGCCATATGCACACTGCCCTCTGCATATGTTACGCCATCCTTTACAACCTTTGCAGTGATCTCTCCTAAAAAGCTGACTGCTCTTGCATAAAAGGAAACGTTATATGCAGCACCTTTCTTTAAGGTAATTCCGCTATATGCCTGATTGGAAAAACCAGCACCTGCCTCATTTGCTGTAAAGCGAAGATAATGAGGATTTTCATCAGAAACAGGGCTTCCACAAACGACCTGCAAGCGAGCGCTGTCCTCTGCCGGGTATGCATTCCAGCCATATCCCCCATCAAAAATTGTATAATAATCACCCTTATCACCATAGCAATCTACAAATTCAAAGTTACGGTTTTCAATAAGCTCTGCATAAATGCCGCCATCTGCACCATAATTAATATCCTCAAAAAATACTCCGATCAGATCCTTTGAAATTGGTGTTGTTTTTTTCTGTGATACTGTTAATTTCATGATTTCGTATCTCCTTTTCTTTTATGTTGATATTTTCTATTTTTGTTTTGCTTTATGCTTCGTTTTGTTTTTGCAAAAACTTAGCTGTTTTCTTTGCCTTTATTTGCTGTTTTCTTTTTCGACACCATTTTTTTCGCATATGTCATTTAAGCAGCAGCGATGACAATATGGCGATGTTCTTGCCGTACATATCTCTCTTCCGTGAATAACAAGTCGATGACAAAAATCACTGCCTTCTTCTGGAGGAATCAGCTTCCATAATGCCATCTCAACCTTCTTTGGCTCCTTTATACCATCTACCAGACCAATGCGATTCGAAAGTCGAATGCAATGTGTATCAGTTACAATTGCCGGCTTTCCAAATACATCTCCCATAATCAGATTGGCACTTTTTCTGCCAACACCCGGAAGCTTCAACAGCTTATTAAAATCATCTGGTACCTTGCAGTCATACTCATCGCGAAGCATTGTCATGCAAGCCTTTATGTCTCTTGCCTTACTTTTTCCAAGTCCACATGGACGCACAATCTCTTCAATATCTGATTCATCTGCGTCTGCCAGAGCACTGATTGTTGGAAATTTTTCATAAAGCCCTGGAACAACCTGATTTACTCTGGCGTCTGTACACTGTGCTGCAAGACGCACGCTGATTAAAAGCTTCCATGCATCCTCATACTCAAGCGTACATCCTGCATCAGGATATTCTTTTTTTAAACGTGCAACTGTCTCAAGCGCAAGTTCTTTTTTTGTCATATGTTCCTCCCAAAAACCACAGCAGTTTCCGCATCCTCATAAGCACGAAGAAGCTCTGCCACGCTCCATGCCTGCGCAAAGCAGCCTCTTGATTCAGCAGGACATTCACCATCATAAATCTCAGCAATTTGTCCCAGACATCCTTCTGCAAGTGCTGCATTTAGCTGGTCTAGCTGATGCAAAACCTCCTTTGCTGTCTGCTTTGGCTCATCAGAAAAGCGAATGCATGCACGATAATATGCACCAAGCGGATATGCCCACACAGTTCCCTGATGATATGCCATATCACGCTCAAACTGAGTACCGCCATAATGTGGATGAAACTGCGGATCATACAGAGAAAGACTTCTTAATCCCACTGGTGTGTAAAGCTCTCTTCTTACCTGTGCAAGAATTGCTTTTGCCTGTTTTGCTTCAATCATAGTAAATGGCATTGTCAATGCAAAAATTTCATTGCAGCGAACCTGCTTTGACGCATCATCTGGCTCTCCATTTTCAGGCAGTACATCATAAAGTGTACCGTCTGGCTTTGTAAATTTCTTTAAAAAGCTCTTTTTGATTTTTTCTGAAAGCACATCTAGGCGCGCTGCCTTTTCTTCTTCACCCTGCTTTTTTAAAAGCTCTCTCACTATACAAACAGCATTATACCAATATGCATTGATCTCAACTGGCTTTCCATGGCGTGGTGTTGGCAAAATATCACCAAACCTCACATCCATCCACGTCAGCTGCCACAGACCATTTCCAGCCGCAAGAAGTCCATCCTCTTCCATATGAATGTTATAATCTGTTCCCTTTTTATACCAGCTGATGATCGACTCTGCTGTTTTAATTGCTTCTGCTTCAAAGCTAGGATCACACTCTTTCTCTATCACATGCTGCAGATATTCCCAAAGAGCATTTATAAATAACAATGATGCATCTACTGTATTATACATCACCTCATCCTTACCCTCTGGAAAGAGATTTGGCATGATTCCCCTGCGACAATAACGCATAAATGTTTGTAAAATACTCTTTGCTGCCTCCATCTGGCCAATTGCAAGCGTACATCCATAAAAAGCAATCATCGTATCGCGGCCCCAGTCACCAAAAAATGGAAAACCTGCCATAATACTCATGCCGTCTGTGGAATCACGTCTTGTCAAATGTGCCTGTGCACTTACAGCTAACTGACGAGCCGTTTCACTTACTCTTCCACTTTGCTCCATAACTGCTTTCTGGCGCTCATGCTCCTGATTCCACAAATGAGAAAATACTGCTGAAAGATCATTCTGTGTTTTTTCTTCTCTTTCGCGCTGTATATTCATCCAGTTTTCATCCATGCCATAAATCAAATTAAGCATAACACTTCCATTTAATACACGCTTATCAATATCTTCTTCTGTTGTATGCGCTGACTTGATCTTATGAATCTTTCGTCCGCCGCCCCAGCCATCTCGTCCGTCAGGTCCATCCTGATCAAAACGATACCACTGTACTTGTTCTTCTTCCATCGACTCGATATCACCATCTGTATCAAGATACAAACTTGCCTCTTTTGTTGACATAAAAAGGCGATCTTCTTTTTTTCGGCAGCTAATCGTCTCGTATGTAAGTGGACGATCATTTTTTGAATGAAAACCATACACTGGAATAACCTCAATCCATGCATCCACGCCCTCATCTGCATAAAGCTGATACTGTATTGCCAGACTGTTTGTTCCATATACAAGTGTCAAACGTTTTGTGACACGCACACCCTCTGCCATATATTCCCAAGAAGGCAGTCCGTCATAAAAAAAGCTGTCAAGAAAACGAAAACCCGCTGCATCATCTGATGATGTAACATACGCCTGTGAATCCAGACGATAAGCATTGCTGCCCACATGAAGAATCTCTTCTATTCGGCGCACCATGGCAAAACGCTTTGTTGGTGCCACAAGCGCTGCCGTGAGCAAATTGTGGTCATGACGCGCATTTGAACCAATCACTGTCTGGCTGCAGTAGCCGCCAAGACCATTGACCAAAAGAAAACTATGTTCTTCTCCACGCTGCAGTGTTTTCCAATCTGATCTTCCCAAATAAAAGTCCATAATTTTACATCCTTCTTTATATTTTCTCGAATTGCTTCGACAAAATTATACCATAAATTATTTATCATGACAATGGACACAGACTGAAGAAAAAATTATATTTTTGCGCACTAAAAAGCGGGCATCTTTTCTTCTTTTTTGATGCCCGCTGTCAAACTATTTCATCCATCGGATTTTACCTCTTTCAATTATTTAGTTTTATTTATTTTCCGTTCCTCTTCTTTATCTTCTTTTGCCTTCGTTAGCTTGTTACTTTTATGTTATCGGTCTTCTACCGTTCTCCTATTAAACTAACTTCATTTCATTCATCTATCTTTATTCTTAATTCTTCACTACAAACCTTTATGAGACTTGAAAAACATTTATCTGACTTCGTCTGATAATTCTTATTTGTTTTTCTTTTTTATTCTCTGCCTATTAGCCTTTCACTACGCCATTGGACTGTACTCCACTTCATACATTTTTGTTCTTCTATGTACTTTCTGCTTTTGTACTTTGTACATTTACTTTCTATGCCATCGGACTGTACCTCTTTCCAATCGTTTTGCTTTTCAGCCTTCTTTCTGATCTCTTCTAATACAACTTACCGTCCCATTGGTCCGTACCTCTTTTCGATCATTTTTGCTTTTCAGCTTTTTTAGATTTTGATTACTATCCCATTGGACTGTACCTCCTTTTTTAGATTTCTTGTAAGATTTATTTCTAATATCTTACTTGAGTTGTTTTTCTTTGTTTGTGACCTCATTATATCCTGTCTCTTTCTATTTGTCAAGTACTTTTTTAAATATTTTTCATTTATTTTCACTGTTTATTTTTCGTTTCATAATTATCAGAATTTTCTAACATTTTAACAAGATAGCTATTCGCAATCCGCTTCGCTACTTGCTTATCTACGTTAAAAAAGAGGAGGGATTTCTCCCTCCTCTGGCTGCTTATCAGAAGCCCTTCAGCTTGTTTCAATCCACAGTCGGTAATTTCACAGAGTCTGACATGTCAGCACAAAGCCGACTGTGACTTGCCTCATGTCAGTGGGGGATACCGATTTCTCTCCGCCCGCCACTGCCGTTAATTTTCCAATAGCAATTCATATCGCCACCTATAGAGGTGAGAGAATCCTTGCTATTATTGTTGAAAATAATTGTTTAATAACAGGAAGTATCTTCGCGTTGATCTGTAATGTATATTCAGAAGATTTTTTGATCACAGCTTCACAACCTGATGACCCGCCGCTTTAAGCAAACGATTCATAACAGCAAAGCCGCAGCCACTTGTATCAAAGCTCTCTGAGTAGATAAAATCTACATTTTCTTCATCAAAATCTCTAAGTGCCCTAAACAGATTATGCGCAACACTATCCATTGAAATCCGGCTTCCAACTGAAATAACTACATCTGCCTTATACAACTCTTTGGACTCATCTGTTGCCATAATTCCAATACGAAGCCCCTGCTCTCTCTTCTTTTTTGCCTCCTCATTGATATAAGTAATCACCTTATCCTGCGCGCCTTCCACTAAAACCATAGATGCCTTTGGCGCATAATGGCGATACTTCATGCCTGGAGCTTTAGGATGCACATCCTTTCCTACCTGACGATAAACTGCAGCATCTGTCTCTACTGTGCCTAATACCTGCTGCAGCATCTCTGGTGTTACAAAGCCAGGGCGAAGCAACATCGGCACTTCTCCAGTCAGATCAATAATTGTCGATTCCACACCAATTCCAACATCACCGCCATCAATGATCATTTCGATTCGTCCATTCATATCTTCAATTACATGGCTTGCGCTTGTCGGACTTGGACGTCCTGAAAGATTTGCACTAGGCGCTGCAATTGGCATCTTACATTCCTGCAATAATGCCCTAGCCACCAAGTGGGACGGCATACGAATCGCAACAGTATCAAGACCGCCTGTTGTCTCGTATGGAATATTGTCAGCCTTTGGTAAAATCATGGTCAGTGGTCCTGGCCAAAATACATCGGCAAGTGCTTCTGCTCGTGCAATAATCTTTGCGTTATCTGTCTTTATGAGCGGATAGAACTGTTCCATATCAGCGATATGCAAAATCAATGGATTGTCAGATGGACGTCCTTTTGCAGCATAGATTTTCTTTGACGCCTCCTTATTTAATCCATTTCCGCCAAGACCATACACAGTCTCAGTTGGAAATGCAACAAGACCGCCCTGTGCCCACACATCTGCGGCTTCTTTTGCGGTTGCTTCTATATTTTCTTTTGTTATATGAATAATTTTTGTCTCCATTTTGTTATGGTCCTTTTATTGTATTTTCGGATTAATATTATCATAATCTCTTTTCATTCGCAAGGTATTCTAATATTCCCTGACATATTGCTTTTGCTATTGACTTTTGATATGTTGGTGTTGCAAGAAGCTTTGCTTCCTCCCAATTGCTTAAAAAGCCACACTCACATATCACAAGAGGCATTGGCGAATGGACAAGCAGATAATATTCTCCGTTTGGCTTTATTGTTCTTGTATTTTCATCTCCAATTACAAGATCAAAAGCTTCCTGTATACTTGCAGCAAGCTTTTTTCCTTCTGCTGAATCCTTATAATAAAACACCTGTGGTCCTTTGACTGATTCCTGTGTATAACTATTCTGGTGAATGCTCACTGCTATATATGCATCACAGTCAACCATGATCTGAATACGCTTTTTCATATCTGCAAGTTTTTTATTGCGTTCTGATGACTGATACAGTGGACTGTCATCTTCCCTTGTCATGACTACATTAATTCCTTCATTTTCAAGAAACTCTTTTACATACTTTGCAATCTCCAAATTAATATCTTTTTCAAGCACCTGGTTTATTCCAACCTTACCTGAATCATCTGCCCCATGTCCGGCATCAAGAATCACCGTTACTGTTTTTTGTGGAACTGTAGATACCTGCTGTATCTTTTTTGTGGTGGCTGCCGGCATTACATATGCCAGCGAAAGAATCAAAAGCATCATTATAAATTTTGCTGTCTGTTTCACACTGACCTCATATTTTATCATTCTCTTTTCTAGTATATTGACATTACCCATATACTTATCCATATTTTGCAATGCTTCTTAAGACAAAAACGTTCAGGTCATATATTGCTGACCTGAACGTTTTATCTTATGGCTTATTCATCACTTATCTGTATATTTTCGAATAATGCTCCACGTTTCCTTATTTTCCATATTTAATTTAAAGAATGCAACGCCTCCCGGCTCATATGAGCATGCCGCCTGCATCTTTAAATCCATGGAATTTTCATCTTCGACCCAAAGGCGATACCACGAACCATTCTCCTCATACTCAGTGTAAAACTGACCGACATCATCAAGCCATGTCAGACTCAGATCATGCTCACGAATTATGTTATTCTCGCCCTCCATGCTGACACCTTTGCTGCTTAACAGATATTTGTTGTTCTTAGAATCATATGCACCATCGCTGTTATCAACAAAAACCTGCGAATTATCAGTCTTATCAGACTCACTCTCCGCTGGTGTCTCACACCACAGTCTGCTGTAAAATGGAAGACCTACAATCACCTTTTCCTTTGGTACCTCGGCTATAGTGCGCTCTGCCGACTGCTTTACAAATGCAAGAGAAGATGTGCTTCCTGCTTCTGGTCCTTTTACATAATGCTCATCATATGCCATGACAACAACATAATCGACAACCTGCCCCTGCTGTGTTCTGTCATAAAATGCTGTGTGCGGCATTGGTGAATAATTATCTACTGAAAGAACAAGCTTTTCCTTACGGCAGGCTGCAGACAGTTCGCGGATAAACTGTATGTAAGAAGGTCCCACATCAGATTTAATGGTTTCCACATCCAGATTAATGCCATCCGCTCCAAGCTCCTTCACCGCGTCAATCACAGCTGCAATCAATGTTTTTCTGTGTGAAGTTGTTCCAAAAACCTGAAGGCCATCTGTTGAAATATTAATATCATCAAGCATAACCCATACCTGAAGACCTGCCTTATGCGCTTTTGTTACATATTTCTTTTCACCCAGATTTTGAATATTTCCATCATTATCCTTAATAGTAAACCAGGTTGGACAAATTACATTCATGCCCTTTGCTGTCGAGATTATATCATCAAGCTGACTATATCCCGATTCACTAAAGACTTGATGCCATCCCATCACAACCATCTCATCCATTGCGATATTCGTATACTTTGGCAGAGGTCTTCCATCCGGAACAGCTTTTGCCTCCTCGGTAATCTCACCAAGCATCTTATTCTGCACATATCCAATCAGACCAGTCTGTGTCTGTACCTGACTCCAGGATGCTCCCTGCTCTAATACAGTAACCACATCACCAGTGGCAAGTGAAGCCACAATGTCATTCTTGATACCGGCCTGTGTACGCGCCTTTGTATCTTTCAGTAAAGATGCGCGCGGCTGCTCGCTCCAGTCATTAAATACCCAGATGGACTTCATCGTATCGTCAACTGTATAATAAGAGTAGTCCATAAGCTTAAGATAATCAAGCGCAATACATAAGCTTCCATCTTTAAAATAGCACGGCTGATATGTCAGTGTATACTTAATTCCATCTGAATCAGTATAAAAGCTTTCTCCCGGCGTCGCTGAATATGTCTGAAGCGGATCTGTATATAATAATGCCAGACCATCATAATAAAAGGCATCGCTAATCTCGTAGTAAAGCGTGGAAAATGGAAGATACCATACACCATTTTCCTCAAACGGTACACCATTCGTAATATCAACAATCTCGGAATTTACAATAAGTCCATACTGATTCTCATCCTCAAGACCAAAATATTGATTATGGCTTACTCGATTCTTTGACGGAATCAAAAGATACACACCTGCTCCAATCACTGCCAATAAAATCAGAAGTATAAATAAAAATCCTGCTTTTCCTTTTTTCTTCTTTTTTTTCGGTTTTGGCGTTTTTTTCGTCTGTTTTTCTGGTTCCTTTTCTATTTTTTTCTTTGTTTCCTTCTCAAAATCCTTTTCAGGATTTTTTTCATCACCCATAAGTTTTTCCTTTTCTTTTTGTGGCAAAGGCAGATAAGAGGTTCGGTGCTGCAGCTGCCTGCTGTTTATTTCCTATCTGCCTTTCTCGTTTCTTTTGTTATTTTAACATGGCTTACGTTCTCTTTTGTCTGCTGAAGTGGACAACACGCCAGAAAACTGTCTCTCATCCAGCTTTTTCTGATGTGTATGATTCTTATACGAATCTGTGTGATGTAATTCATATACCGTGTTTGCCGTCATGTGCTGAGTCTTATGCGTAATTGCCTCCCTTTCAAGGGCTTTGTCACTCTGCCAGTCTGTGCGTTCCATTTTTCAGCAAACAGCAGTTACTCGCTTCGCTTTCCTGCCGTTACTCTCAGCTTATACTAAAATTCGAAATAAATCAATTATCTTCACGCTTTTTTAAGAAAAAACTACATATTGTAAATATTCCTTAAAAATTACGTACAGTTCGCACGATAAATTTTTCTTGAATTATGTGCAAAATAGGTGTATCATGTTAATGAGGTGTCGCAAAAAATTACGCATGACACCTTTTATTTTGAATTAGGAAGGATGTGAGTGAATGCGCATTGAAAAAATAAGTGACAAGCAGATTCGCTGCACGTTAACCCAAGCCGATCTGCAAAACCATCATATAAATATTGGCGAACTTGCCTATGGCTCTGAAAAGGCACGTTCTCTATTTCAGGAAATGCTTTCTCAGGCTTCAAGAGAATTTAATTTCCATGCGGAAAACATGCCGCTTATGATTGAGGCCGTTCCTATGTCTGGCGATAATCTCGTGCTTGTAATCACGAAGGTTGAAGATCCAGATGAAATTGATACTCGTTTTTCCAAATTTTCACCAGCAATTGATGACGACGATTTCTCTGGTGACTTTGCAGACATTGAGGCAGCCTTTGGAGACACCAAGGCAGATGAAATTATTGAGGAATTTAATCGCCTATGTGAACAACAGGCTCAGCTCGATGATGAACCTACTGATCCAGCCTATATAACTGAGCCAGATTTCTTCCGTGTTTATGCGTTCTTGTCTATTGATGAGGTCTGCCGCGCATCCCGTGCACTGCAAAGTGCATATGATGCTGACAATTCTTTATATAAGGATCCACAGCATAACCGTTACTATCTTGTCCTGCACAAGGGTGATCACTCTCCTCAGACCTTCAATAAAGTATGCAATATTTTGTCAGAATATGCAGAAAGCATCCACTGCAATGCCGGCACTGAGAGCCACTACAAGGAGCACTTTACTCTGATTCTCGCAAAACATGCATTGCAGGCTCTCAAACAGCTGTAATAAAAGTTGTCAAAATGCTTTTGTTTGGCTCGTGAGTTGTAAACAAACCCCTTGCAAAATCTACGATTTCTGCTATACTGACTGTGTGTGCCCTTTTTGGTGCATCTGTGCAATACGGTAAAAATTGGAGGATTATTATGACATTACTTGAGCAGTGGAGAGGCAGTGCCTACAACGAGAACATGACTCAGGAACAGTACAATCAGTTCTGGAATCATTATTTTGTAATTGAGAAGGGATTTTATGAGTCTCTTCTTGCCGATAACGAAGTCGTAACCGGAACCATCCCGCAGCTGGCTGAAAAATACGGCATTGACAAGATGGTTATGGTTGGTATTTTAGATGGCATCAATGACAGTTTGAAGCAGCCAAACCCAATCGAAACAATGGATGAGACAACTGAGCTCTCTTTAGATTATGATAAAGAAAAGCTGTACTACAACATGGTTGGTGCAAAGGCTGAATGGCTTTATATCCTTCCTCAGTGGGATGCACTTCTTACTCCAGAGCGCCGCAAGGAGCTTTACAAAGAGCAGAAGTCTTCTACCACCATCGTAAAGGATAAGAAGATCGGCCGTAACGATCCGTGTCCTTGTGGAAGCGGTAAAAAATATAAGTACTGCTGCGGAAGAAATAAATAAAAAAAATTAAAAAATCATTTAAATGATGTAAAATTAACATAAAAAGACACTTATCTGGGACAATTCCTTTGACAAGTGTCTTTTTTATCGTTATAATAATCGCATACGCGCCGCCGCTGCGGCAGAAAGGCAGGTCTCACCTATGAATGCATTAACAAAACAAGCAGCTTCTTTTTCTGAATCTATGATTCCACAGTGTCTGGAAAATGCCGCGATGGATCCCACTCTTTTTGATACTTATGGTGTAAAACGTGGACTTCGTGATAAGGCTGGCAACGGTGTTGTCGCTGGACTTACTAATATTTCAGACGTATCTGCTTACTGGTTTGACGAACAAGGCAACAAGCATCCTCAGGAAGGAAAACTTTCCTACCGTGGTTATAATATCAACGATCTTGTCAATGGCTTTGTACGAGAAAAACGTTTTGGCTTTGAAGAAACCACCTATCTCCTTCTATTCTCCAAACTTCCTGATGAAAAAGAACTGGCAGAATTTACTGAGCTTCTCGCTTCCTTACGCAGACTCCCAACTAATTTTGTGCGCGATGTTATCATGAAAGCTTCTGGAAAAGATATTATGAATTCCATGACGCGAAGTGTTCTTACACTTGGAAGCTATGATGATACACTTAATGACACCAGTCTCTCCAATGTACTTCGTCAGTGTTTGATGCTTATAAGCGAATTTCCAATGCTTGCCGTCTACGGCTATCGTGCGTATTCCCATTATGAAAGAAATAAAAGTCTTTACATCCACAGACCTGACATGTCTTTGTCTACGGCTGAAAATATTCTTCGCATGCTTCGTCCTGATAAGAAATTTACAAAATTGGAAGCACTCGTTCTTGATATTGCACTTGTCCTTCACATGGAGCATGGCGGCGGAAATAACTCCACCTTTACCACACGCGTTGTCACTTCTTCTGGCTCCGACACATACTCCGTTATGGCTGCTGCACTTTGTTCTCTGAAAGGTCCAAAGCATGGTGGTGCCAACATTAAGGTTCAGCAGATGATGAAAGATCTTAAAAAGCATGTAAAAGATACATCCGATGTAGATGAAATCGTATTCTATTTAAGTCAGCTTTTAAACAAAGAAGCCTTTGATAAGAAGGGTCTAATCTATGGTATGGGACATGCTGTCTACTCTGTTTCTGACCCAAGAGCACAGATTTTTAAGGGTTTTGTCAAGGATCTTGCAGAAGAAAAAGGACTCATGGATGATTATCAGCTTTATTCCAATGTAGAGCAGCTTGCTGTTGATTTAATTTCAAAGCGCCGCACAATCTACAAAGGTGTATGCGCAAATGTAGACTTCTACAGTGGCTTTGTTTATAGTATGCTTGGCATCCCAGAGGAGCTGTTTACACCGCTTTTTGCAATGGCACGTATTGTCGGCTGGAGTGCACACCGCATGGAAGAGCTGATCACTGGAGATAAGATCATACGTCCTGCTTACAAGCCACTTAGCACACCAAAGGAGTATATTGATCTTCATAACAGACCCTGAACTAATTTCAAAAAAAATTTACCGCTCATAGAATTAACTATGGGCGGTTTTTGTTACAGTTTGAAGACAAACTAATATTGTCGTAACATTACGCATGAACCGTAACTTTTTTCAATATGTTTCACATCTGCATTTTTTCAATAACTTCATCAAGCACATCAAAATAATGCTCGAATGTCTTTTTACAGCACATCGGATCGTTGATGACTATTCCCTCTGCGCGCAGTCCTACAAGGCTAAAGCCCATTGCCATGCGGTGATCGTCATAAGTCTGGATCAGTGCCGGCTTTGGCGTTCCTGGCCATATCGTGATACTATCTTCGCCTTCCTCGCAGCGAATACCAATGCGTGCCAGCTCTGTACATATTGCCGCAATTCTATTGCTTTCCTGCAGGCGAATATGCGCGATTCCACGTATGGTAGTCGGTGTATCAGCAAATGGTGCAATTGCCGCCAATGTAATAGCTTGATCTGAGCAGCTGTGCATATTTACATCCACACCTTTTAAGATACCGTTTACTGGTTTGCTGACGCAAATTCCCTCTGGTGTATCTTCACAGATGCAGCCCATTTTTTCAAGAATATGAACAAATTCAACATCCCCCTGCAGTGATTCTTCATGCACACCAGAAACTGTAACTGATATGCCAAGAAGTGCTGCCATAGCATAAAAATAACATGCAGCAGATACATCTGGCTCTATATCGTACTTCTTTGCCTGATAACCGCCCTGCTTAGCAATTTTGTACACGCCATTCTCAGACTGTACCTCAATTCCGAACTGCTCCATCATACGCACCGTCATGTCGATATAAGCCATGCCATGAGTTCCCTCTACCCTAATTACAGACTCTCCTGCATATGCGCCAAGTGAGATAAGCAGTGCACTTAAAAACTGGCTGCTGTCATTAATATTAACGCTGACATCAATACGCTTTTTCTCATTATCACTAGCATCGATAAGCAGCCCTGCACCTGTCACTGCAAACGGAAAATGACCATCCTGTCCCTCAAACAAAAATGATGCTCCGATGCCAGTCAGCGTCTTTAAAAGCGGTCCCATAGGGCGCTTTCTCATCTGTGCAGATGCATCCATATAGTGAGTTCCCTCTGACAGCCCCAAAAATGCCGCTAAAAAGCGCGCTGCTGTTCCGGCGCTTCCAACATATATAGCGGCATCTTTTGCCGGTACCTGTCCTCCATGACCATTTACAGTAACATTACAGTTATCTTCTTCTACCTTTGTTTCTATTCCAAGCTTTTGCACACAGTCCAAAAAATGTCTCGAATCATCAGAAAAGAGCACGCCCGAAAGCGCACTCTCTCCTTTTGCGAGCGCTGCTAAAAGCAGCGCCCTGTTTGTAATACTTTTTGATCCGGGCACATGAACTGTAATGCTTGTCTGTTTGATTTCGTTTATTTTTTTTACGCGATATTCTTCCATACAAAGCAGCCCTTCCTCTTTCTAATTACATCTTTACAATTCTCTCAATTGCCTCTTTAGTATTCTCGGCACTTCCAAATGCAGTCAGACGGAAGTATCCCTCTCCACTTGGTCCAAAGCCTGATCCTGGTGTACCTACGATATTAACAGTCTCAAGCAGGTAATCAAAGAACTGCCAGCTTGTCATGCCGTCTGGTGTCTTTAACCAAATGTATGGTGCATTTACGCCTCCTGATACGCTGTAGCCTGCGCTCTTTAAACCTGTTAAGATCATTTTTGCGTTATTCATGTAATAATCAATCTGTGCCTTAAGCTCAGCCTGTCCCTGAGGAGTGTAAACTGCCTCTCCTGCACGCTGAATGATATACGGAGCACCGTTGTACTTAGTTCCATGACGTCTTGCCCACAATGGATTAAGTGCAACACCATCACACATCAATTCCTTCGGGATTACAGTAAAGCCAAGACGCATTCCTGTAAATCCGGCATTCTTAGAAAAGCTTCTAAGCTCAATTGCACATGTTCTTGCACCTTCACACTCATAGATGGAATGTGGAATATTTTCTTCTGAAATGTAAGCTTCATAGGCTGCGTCGTAGATGATAACTGAACCCTTCTCATTTGCATAGTCAACCCACTTCTGAAGCTCATCCTTTGTGATAACACTTCCTGTTGGGTTATTCGGATAGCAAAGATAAATCAGATCTGGTGTCTTTTCTGGCAGTGCCGGCGTGAAATTGTTTTCCTGTGTACACGGCATGTAAATAACATTGCTCCATGTCTCGGTCTTTGGATCGTAAACGCCAGTGCGTCCTGCCATAACATTACTGTCAACATATACAGGGTAAACAGGGTCACATACAGCAATAACACTGTCTGCCGCAAAGATTTCCTGAATATTTCCGCAATCACACTTCGCACCGTCAGAAACAAATACTTCGTCGATGTCTACATGGCAGCCTCTGTCCTTATATTCCTTTGCAATGGCGCTGCGAAGAAACTCATATCCAAGATCTGGTGCATAGCCATGGAAAGTCTCTGCATGACCCATCTCCTCTACTGCCTTATGTGTAGCTTCGATAATAGATGGTGCAATTGGCTGTGTTACATCACCAATTCCTAAACGGATAATCTTCTTATCTGGATTTGCTGCACTGTAAGCAGCTACTTTCTTTCCAATTTTTGAAAACAGATAGCTTCCCGGAAGCTTCAGATAATTTTCATTTACTCTTGCCATTCTTCTCCTCTTTCCGCCGTTACGGCTTATACATTTTTCCCCAATATGGAAAGTACCATCTGGGCTGTCTCTATCATATTTACCCCGTTTGCCATACTGCTTTTTTGCAGATAACGATGTGCTTCTTCCTCTGTCATGCCCTTTTGCTTCATCAAAAGATCCTTTGCAAGCATAATCTGCTGCTTATCAAACACATTTCGCTGTTTTGGCTGCTGACGTGCTTTTTTCTTTCGCAATTCACTTTCTTCTACAGCCGCATCAACACTTGCAAGCAGCTCATGCACCTTAAGCGGCATAGCTACGCATCTAATCCTTTTATCATCTACCTCACTTGTAAACCGCCTTGAAGCAAGAAGCAGCATATCAAATTGTTCCGACAAATCCTCCCTAAGCTGACTATAGATCATGTCGGTCAATCGGTATCCGCACACAACTACTCCATTATGCAGATCATCGGCATATTGAAGTGTCTGAGCACCCGAGGTACAGACAGCAACAACGGGGAATCCATTTTTCACTAAAATATTTCGGATACTTTTTGCATCCTCCGGCTTGGGAAATGCCACTATCACATTTGTCACTGAGATTCCCCCTTTTACACATAACATTTTCGTGCTGCAGTATCTGTTACATCAAAATATTTACACTTAATACTTGTTTAGATACTGCCGGGTTTCCCAATCAGTTACATAAGCTTGATACTGACTTACCTCACGCCTTTTTGCACGAACATATTTGCCGGAAATATACTCGCCAAGCGTCTTCATAACAAGAGGATCATTTTCCATTTCCTCCACTGCCTCTGATAAACTCTTTGGCAGACGCTTTAAATTCAGCTTCTCACACTCTTCTTCACTGAGGCGATAAATATTTAATTCTGTTGCTGCCTGTGGCATTAAGCCCTTTTTAATTCCTTCAAGACCTGCTGCAATGATACCAGCAAATGCCAGATAGGAATTTACACAAGGATCAGGATTTCGAAGCTCAATATGCATATCCTTTGCAGATGTTCTTGGAACGCTGATTAATGGTGAGCGATTGCCTGATGACCATACAATATAGGCCGGTGCTTCATTTCCCGGAACAATGCGCTTATAGGAATTTACAAGCGGATTTGTTACTGCTGTCAATCCTCTTACATGTGCCATGATACCTGCCATAAAATGATAGCCTAGCTCACTAAGTCCATATGAATCAGCTGGATCGGACAAAATGTTATTGCCTTCTAAATCCATAAGCGTCATCTTAAGATGCATACCGCAGCCATCTGAGTCATTCATCGGCTTTGGCATAAATGTTGCATGCAGTCCATGACGGCTGGCAATAGTTTTGCATGTCATGCGAAATGTCACTATATTATCGGCTGCTGCAAGCGCATTCACTGGCTGCAAATCAATCTCATGCTGATAAGGGGAATGCTCATGATAGGAGCTTCTTACATCAATTCCCATATCCTCTAGCGCAAGAATAATGTCTCTTCTTACATTCTCGCCTGTATCAAGCGGTGCCACATCAAAATAAGAACCATGTCCCTGCGTCTGCAGCATCACCTCTCCGTCTGTATCATATGGAAACAGACAAAATTCACATTCTGGGGCAATATAAGGATAAATTCCCATTTTGGCTGCCTCACGGATAACCTGCTTTAATATATAACGGCTGTCCCCCTCAAATGGCGTTCCATCACACTTATGGATATCGCAGATCAGACGGGCAACCTTGCCTGTCTGAGGTCTCCATGGAAAGATCTCAAACGAATCCAAATCTGGATACAAGTACATGTCATCCTCTTCGATTCGCACAAATCCGTCAATGCCAGAGCCATCAAATGAACATTCATTATTAAGTGCCTGCTCTAGCTGTCCTGCTGTAACTGCAATATTCTTTACGGTTCCAAACACATCTGTAAACTGCAGACGTATAAATCCAACGTCCTCCTCATCTACCATGCGTAAAATATCTTCCTTTGAATATTTCGACATACTGATGTTTCCTTTCCAACTGATTACTCTGCTATCTGGCGGCTAACTTATGTTTCAGTTTACTAACCCACCATTTTGACAGTGGGGGCAAACTTGTTGCCCCCGTTGGCATGATACTATAGTAACACATCTTTACTGTATCTTCTATATCTTTTTTTCAAAATTAACTTAATATGCTTTGCCCCATACAACCATTTTCTTTGCTTTCTTTCCGCAGCATACACATACGTCAGAAAGCTCTTCCTGCTCAAACGGCATGCAGCGGCTTGTTGCTGACAGCTCTTCCTTTACCTTATCCTCACATGCGCGGTCACCGCACCACATAGCCTTTACAAAACCTGGCTTATTTGCAAGAATATCCTTAAACTCTTCATAATTTGTTGCTGTATAGGTGTGAGCATCTCTATGTGCTCTTGCTCTCTCAAGCATTTCCTTTTGCATAGTCTCAAGAATCTCACCTACCTTCGCTGACAGTTCCTCAAAGCTTACGGTGATCTTTTCTCTTGTGTCACGGCGAACAATTACTGCCTGTCCTGCCTCGATATCCTTCGGACCTACCTCGATACGAACCGGAATACCACGCATCTCTGCCTCTGCAAATTTAAAGCCTGGTCCCTTATCAGAATCATCGATAGTTGTTCTGAAGTTCTTTGCTAACTCTTCCTTAAGTGCATATGCCTTATCCATAACACCTTCCTTATGAGCTGCAATCGGAATAACTGTTACCTGAGTCGGAGCAATTCTTGGTGGAAGAACAAGACCGCTGTCATCTCCGTGAACCATGATTAACGCACCGATGATACGTGTTGTCATACCCCATGAAGTCTGGTAAACATGCTTAATCTTATTATCCTTATCTGCAAAGGTTACATCAAATGCCTTTGCAAAGCCGTCTCCAAAGTTGTGGCTCGTTCCAGACTGTAAAGCCTTTCCATCATGCATAAGAGCCTCGATGGTATAAGTAGATACAGCACCTGCAAACTTCTCCTTATCAGTCTTAACACCCTTAAGAACAGGAATAGCCAGTATTTCCTCACAGAAATCAGCGTAAACATTTAACATCTGGATTGTTCTTTCCTCAGCCTCCTCTGCAGTTGCATGAGCAGTATGACCCTCCTGCCATAAGAACTCTCTTGTTCTTAAAAATGGACGAGTCTCCTTCTCCCAACGAACAACTGAACACCACTGATTATATACGCGCGGCAGATCACGATAAGAATGAATGTCTCTGGAATAAAAATCACAGAATAATGTCTCAGAAGTCGGACGTACACACATACGCTCTGGCAGCTCGGTCAGTCCACCATGAGTAACCCAGGCTACCTCTGGTGCAAAGCCTTCTACATGATCCTTTTCCTTGTCAAGAAGACTCTCTGGAATAAACATTGGCATTGCCACGTTCTGTACACCAGTTGCCTTAAAACGTCTGTCAAGTTCATGCTGGATATTCTCCCAGATTGCATAACCATATGGCTTGATTGCCATAAATCCCTTTACGCTTGTATAATCACACAGCTCAGCTTTCTTTACAACGTCTGTATACCACTGTGCAAAATCTTCATTCATTGAAGTGATTGCTTCTACTAATTTCTTTTCCTTTGCCATGTTAACCTCCATTTTTGATTCGGGTGGATAATAGGAAAGTCCCCTGTCAGCAATTTTTACTGACAAGGGACCAAATCATTCTTTGCTTCGGCGGTACCACCCTTATTAAAACCATGCGGTTTTCTCTTTTTTATGCCTGTAACGCTTGGCTGCGTCCAGTTTCCTGGAATGCTCCAAAGTAGGTTCGTTCCCGCGCATTTGTATGCTCTCACCAACCGCATACTCTCTGTGAAACCGCCTGAAAGTACTATTCTTCTTCATTGCACCATGCAGATTTATAATCTGAATGGTTCTATCTTACAAAACAAAATTTGATTTGTCAACCAATTTAGAGCTGAGAAACTACAAAAATATCATAAATTGCTTTGATTGCTGTCTCAAACTCGGAATTTTTTACGCCAACGATGATGTTGATCTCGCTAGAGCCCTGATCAATCATCTTTACATTGACCTTTGCATGAGCCAGTGCTGAGAAGATGCGTCCTGCTGTTCCTCTTGCCTCTCTCATACCACGTCCTACAATTGCAATAAGAGCGATATCCGGTTCAAGGTCAAGCACATCCGGGTGAACCAGATGCTTGATTTCTGTCAATACCTTCTGCTCTTTCTCCTCAAACTCGCTCTGATGTACAATAACAGTCATGGTATCAACACCACTTGGCATATGCTCGAAGGAAATACCATACTTTTCAAAAGCTTCCAGTACCTTTCTTCCAAAGCCGATCTCTGCATTCATCATATCTTTCTCGATATTGATTGCCACAAAGTCCTTCTTTCCTGCAATACCAGTAATTGTATACTTCGGCACATGGCAGGTCTTTTCTACAATCATAGTTCCTCTGTCTTCCGGTGAATTTGTATTCTTGATATTGATCGGAATACCTGCCTGACGTACTGGGAAGATTGCATCCTCGTGAAGAACGGAAGCGCCCATGTAAGAAAGCTCACGAAGCTCCTTATATGTGATCGTTGTGATTGGCTCTGGATTTCTGATGATACGCGGATCTGCTACCATACAGCCTGAAACATCTGTCCAGTTTTCATACAAATTGGCGTTTACAGCTCTTGCCACGATAGAACCAGTTATATCAGAACCGCCTCTTGAGAATGTTCTAATGGTGCCATCCTCCTCTGCACCAAAAAATCCTGGAATTACGGCACGCTCTACTTTCTCAAGACGCTTAGACATAATCTTGTTTGTGACAGCTGCATTAAAGGAACCATCATGATTAAAACGAATAACCTCTGCTGCATCTACAAACTCATATCCAAGATAGTTTGCCATAATAATACCATTTAAGTATTCACCACGGGAGGCTGCGTATTCCTTTCCAGCTTTTGCTGCAAACTTTGACGCAATCTCCTCAAACTGCGTGTCAAGTGAAAGGTTTAGTCCAAGACCGTTAATAATTTCATTGTATCTTGCCTGAATTTTAGCAAGCTTATCAGAAAAATCTTCGTCCTGCTCTGCAGCTGCATAACATGTATAGAGCATATCAGTTACTTTAGTGTCACCAGAAAAACGCTTTCCCGGTGCAGATGGAACCACATAACGTCTGTCGATGTCGCTGCAAATGATGTCTTTTACCTTTGTGAACTGTTCTGCGCTGGCCAGAGAGCTTCCGCCAAACTTTACAACCTTCTTCATAATCGTATCTCCTCAACAATTAGTCTGACCGCAGTTATGTCTGATCACCTTCCATTAACTGCTGTTATATTGGTATCATCATTCCAGGAAAATGTCAAGTATTTTCCTGTTATCGGATGTCGAAATGACAATTGTGCTGCACATAAAGCGATTGCACCGCGTGGTCCATGCACCTTTGCACCACCATAACGCACATCTGCTGCAATAGGCATACCCGCATGAGAAAGCTGTGCACGAATCTGGTGATGACGCCCCGTCTCAAGCACAATAGACAAAAAATGCCACCCACCCTCTGGTGAAGGATTGCTTGCATAAGGTAATAATATCTCACCTGATTTCACTTCTTCTCTTGCAATCTCTTTCCATGTTAAAACGGCTTTTTTTGCCAATGGATCTGCCTTACTTGATACTGATGTTGTACCTGTTCGCTTATCTGCCGTTAAATAACCCTCCAGCCTGCCTTCACATGCTGGTACTATTCCACTTACGACAGCTTCATATTTTTTTGAAAAATTTTCTGTCTGCAGCTGTGCACTTAAATCTGCTGCAGCCTTTTTTGTCTTTGCGTAGACCATCACACCGGCTACAGGACGATCTAATCTGTGTACGACAGCCAGATATGGGTTATCTGTCTTTGTTTTTGAGGACAAATAACCGCGAAGAAGACTTTCTTGATCCATCGCAAAGCTTTTTCCACGCTGAGATTCCATGCCAAAAGGCTTTTTTACTACGAGAAGGTGTTCATCCTCGTACAGAATGAACACCTTCTGATTGCTGTATCCTGCCATCTTATGCCAGATACTTCTTCAGCACTTCTGCCTTATCAGTCTTCTCCCACGGAAGATCAATATCAGTTCTGCCGAAGTGGCCATATGCTGCTGTCTGAGCGTAGATCGGACGTCTCAGATCAAGCATCTTGATGATTCCAGCCGGACGAAGATCAAAGTTTTCACGGATAATATCAACGAGCTTTGAATCCTCTACTTTGCCAGTTCCAAATGTATTTACCATGATAGATGTCGGATGTGCAACACCGATTGCATAGGAAACCTGAATCTCACAGCGCTGTGCAAGACCTGCTGCTACAATATTCTTTGCAACATAACGTGCTGCGTATGATGCTGAACGGTCTACCTTTGTGCAGTCCTTTCCTGAGAAAGCACCGCCGCCGTGTCTTGCCATACCGCCATATGTATCAACGATCAGCTTTCTTCCTGTCAGACCGCTGTCACCCTGTGGTCCGCCGATAACAAAACGACCTGTTGGATTTACGAAAAACTTAGTCTTCTCATCTACCAACTCTGCTGGAATTACCTCGTCAAATACATACTTTTTGATATCCTCACGGATCTGCTCCTGTGTTACATCCGGATCATGCTGAGTAGAAAGAACAACAGCATCAAGACGTACCGGCTTATCATTCTCATCATACTCAACAGTAACCTGAGTCTTGCCGTCTGGTCTTAAATAAGACAATGTTCCATTCTTACGAACCTCTGTCAGTCTGCGTGCCAGCTTATGTGCCAGAGAAATCGGATATGGCATAAGCTCTGGTGTTTCGTTGCTTGCATAACCAAACATCATACCCTGATCACCAGCTCCTGTATCCAAATCGTCCTTATCCTCACCATTTTTTGCCTCAAGAGACTTATCAACACCCATTGCGATATCAGTAGACTGCTCGTCAAGAACTGTCATAACCGCACAGCTGTCTGCGCTAAAGCCATATTCAGCATCGGTATAACCAATCTTTCTGATAGTATCTCTTGCTACCTTCTGGATATCAACATATGCATTTGTGGTGATCTCACCCATAATCATAACAAGACCAGTTGTAGTACATGTTTCGCATGCAACACGGCTCATCGGATCCTGCTCGAGCATTGCGTCTAATACTGCATCAGAGATCTGATCGCAGACCTTGTCTGGATGTCCTTCTGTTACAGATTCAGATGTAAATAAATAATGTGCCATAAATTTTCCTCTCTTTCGTATCTTATATATGCGCAATTCACGGATGCACATTTTCAAAACTAACGTGACGTGTGAATTGCTTGCGCTAAAAAAGTCCGCCCTTAAGGGGCGGACCGACAACATTCTATTTATCCGTTCACCTCTTATTGTTCGACTGCAGGCAATGCCTGCTCGCTCAGGTTGGCACCTTCCTTTTGCAAGGGGTTGCCGTGACTTCACTGATCCTATGTATCTCCATCACTCTGAATAAGGGGGTATTCTTTTTTGCAAATGGGATTATAACCCTGTTTGCATCAAAAAGCAAGTGTTTTTTTTATTTTTTCTTTGTTGTTTATAAATCAACGATCACCAATTAGTTGTGCCATTTTTCAGGCGGAAACGCTGGATATCCTTCTCTGTCTCCACTTCCTCGATGATACCGCCAAGGCTAGTGAGCTTTTCTGCAAAATCTTCATAGCCTCTTTTAATGTATACGATGTCCTCAAGCACACTTACACCCTGTGCTGCCAAGCCTGCAATAACAAGCGCTGCACCGGCACGAAGATCTGGCACTGTAACTGATGTACCTGAAAACTGCTCGATTCCATTTATGATTGCGATGTTGCTCTCCACCTGAATGCTTGCACCCATGCGAATAAGCTCATCCACATAGCGGAAACGATTATCAAAAATACTCTCTGTCACAACGCTAGTACCGCGAGCAAGTGCCAGTACAACTGACATCTGCGGCTGCATATCTGTCGGGAAACCTGGATATGGCAGTGTATTTACTGATGTTGCATGAAGTCTCTCTTTACAGACAACACGTACAGCATCATCAAACTCAGAAACCTCACAGCCTATCTCACGAAGCTTAGAGCTTAAGCAGTCTAAATGCTTTGGAATAACGTTTTTAACAGTTATATCACCTCTTGTAGCTGCTGCAGCCATCATAAATGTTCCTGCCTCGATCTGATCAGGAATAACGCTGTACTCAGCTCCATGAAGCTTCTTCACACCTTCAATACGAATCACATCAGTACCGGCACCCTTAATATTAGCCCCCATACTGTTCAACATATTCGCAACATCTACAATATGAGGTTCCTTGGCAACATTTTCAAGAACTGTACGCCCCTCTGCCAACGTAGCAGCCAGCATAACATTAATCGTCGCACCTACTGATACCTTATCGAAATAAATACGCGCACCAACCAACTTTTTTGCGTCAACAATAATCATACCATTGCTGATCTTTCCAGTTGCGCCAAGAGCACGAAATCCCTTTAAATGCTGATCAATCGGACGGCTTCCGATATTGCATCCACCCGGAAGGGCAACCTCTGCATGGTGATACTTTCCTAAAAGCGCACCAAGAAGGTAATATGATGCTCTCATCTTCTTTACATAGCTGTTATCTACAACACAGCTTCCGATTGTTTTTCCATTTAATCTGACGGTATGGCGTTCATCGCGTACTACTGCCGCACCTGTCTCACTGATTGCCTCCAGAAGGATATTTACATCCTTTACATCCGGAAGGTTTGTAACTGTTACAAACTCATCTGCCATGATCGCTGCAGCCAGTATGCCAAGCGCTGCATTTTTGGCACCGCCAATAACAACGTCGCCCACCAACGGATTCCCGCCTTTTATTACATATTGTTCCATATATTTCTATCTCCCGTTCCAATCAATAATCGGTATGTTTGGAGTCTGACAGGCTGAAAATACCGACATGAAGCAAAAACCTCATGACAGACATCAAACTAATATTGTCTGTTCTGCCACTTGGTTTTATTGGCAATTCAGCTTATCTTTGTCTTTGATTTTTAGTTACATTTATTTTAAGCTATAAGCGTTTCGTGCATTATGACGAATTAAACCTGATTATGACTTGCCTATTTTATCAAGTCTGTTTCATTATAACATACTTTTCGCCTTTGTAAACCTCTTCTAAATAACTTTATGACTTTTATTGCAAAAGGGACATATTCATGTAACAATTTTGTAATATTTTTCTAAAACATGCGTTTGGAATTAGTAACTGACAGCTATTGTCACTCGAACTTTTTTTCGTCAGTGCTTCTTTTTTTCCTTTTTGTCTTTCTTCTTCACGCTATAGCCAAAGGTTCCAAGGATGTTGTCAAATGTCTGATACTCTCCATGTGAATATGCAACAAGGTGTGCCTTATTTAAATCAAGCTTTCCCTTTTCGTCAAGCAGTGACTCATCAACCTGCACAGCCGTAACCTTTGCCAGAAACATATCATGGCTGCCAAGCTCAAGCACCTGCGTCACCTTGCACTCAATATTAACAGGACTTTCCTTTACAAGAGGAACATTAACTGTAGAAGCCTTTTCTCTTGTCAAACCTGTCGCCTCAAACTTGTCCAGATCACAGCCAGAGCGCACACCACAAAAATCTGCTGCCCGGCAAATTTCCTTTGACACGAGATTTATTACAAATTCCTTGTTTTCCTTTAACATATGATGTGAATAACGCTCTTTTCTAACGGAAATATAAGTCATTGCCGGATCAGAACACACTGTTCCAGTCCATGCAATCGTAATTAAATTATCATTTCCTGCACTGTCTGCAACACTTACAAGAACGGCAGGTACCGGATAAAGCATATTGCCAGGTCTCCAAATTTGTTTGCTCATTATTTTCTCACTTTCTTTTTTGTCTGTCTATTTTTCTTAATAAAGTTTATAAAAATCATGATCATATTTACTGCATCATCATCTGAATGCCTGTCATTAAAGCTGGTACAAGCTGCTTCTTTCTTGATACAACGCCCGGCAGTTCAACCTTTCCATCTGTCAGCTGTTTTGTAAATGCATATTGAACGATCTTTTCGCAATTTTTTCCATAGCACAGAAGTATTGTGCTTTCATCTATAATGCTAGTCAGCATCATAAAGATCATATCCACCTTTTGCTGTTCTGCTGCCTTCTCAAGATAGGCTGGCATGCGTGTGCACAGTTCTGACAGCTCATCTGGATTCATTGAACTAATCTGGGCAACGCCAACCTCTAATGATTCCATTGTAAAGCGCTTGTAATCCTGGAAAAAAATCTGCTCCTCTGTCTTATTCTTTAAATTGCTTCCGGCTGCAAACATTTCCTTTGCAAAACTTTCCAGATCAATTTTTGCAATCATTCCAAGCTTCTCTGCTACCATGCGATCAATCGCTGTACATGTCGGAGAACGAAACAGCAGAGTATCAGAAATGATGGCACCACAAAGAAGTCCTGCAATTTCTCTTGTAAGCTCAACCCCCTGTTCCTGATACATCTGGTAAATAATCGTTGCTGTACAGCCAAGCGGCTGATTTCTGAAATATACTGGTGTCATCGTCTCAATCGTACCAAGACGATGATGGTCAATGATCTCTAGAATCTGTGCATCCTGAATACCACGCACAGCCTGACCGCTCTCGTTATGATCTACAAGAATTACCTGCTTTTTCTTGGCACCGAGAAGATTTCTACGGGAAATGGTGCCTAGATACTGTCCCTGGCTGTTGATGATTGGGAAATCACGGTGACGAACAGATGCCATAGTATCACGAATATCGTCTATAAATTCGTCTTCCTCGAAGGTGATCAAATGATCGCGCTTCATAAAGTAACTGATTGGCATACTCTGATTTATAAAACGTGCTGCAGTAAAAGTATCAAACGGTGTGCTTATAACTGTACATCCACGCTCCTGAGCAAGCTTTCTAATTGTTAAAGATACTGGTGCACCCTCGCAGACAACGATGCAGTCTGCTTCCATTTCAATCGCACAAAGCTGTGACTCGTAGCGGTTTCCAAGAATAACTAAGTCGTGCTTACTGATATAGCTTTCCATCAAATCCGGGTTTGCTGCTGCAACAAGAACCTTTCCCTTTGTGTAGTAAGCTTTCTCATCTCCAATAAGAAGCGTACCCTCAAGTGTATCTACGATATTGCAGTAACGCGTATGTGCCGTTGATAAAATCTCACTGTCATACGCTTCCATAAAAGAGTCCGTAATATCACTTACTGTTAAAACGCCCTCAAGACGCTTTCTGTTTACAACTGGAACTGTTACAACACGCTCATCCTTCATGATGCGCCATGCCGTCTTTAATGAAATATTTCTCTGAACGCCAGGTGTTCTTCTAAAATCAATGTCTCTGACCTGTGTTCTCACATCCTCAACCAGCTCTGGCTCCTGTATGCCAAAATAATTAAGCACATATTTTGTCTCCTCATTTACACGTCCTGCCCTGCAGGCAACATATTGCTTGCCGTCATCTGACGTATTTTTTAAATTAGCATACGAAATTGCTGAGCAAATTGAATCTGTATCTGGATTTCTGTGACCTACTACAAAAACCTTTGCCATTTCTTCTTTTTCTTCCATCATTTCGCCTCCATTGTTCACAATTTGTTTACATTATATTCATATTAGAGTCATATATAATTTTTATACTTTATACATAAAGAAAAAGAAATTTTCTTCTTTTCTTTATCCATTTTGCATATAGTGTTTTTCATAATCGCCCCGGTTATCTCCCTCAAGATACCGGGGCCTCCTCTTTGTCCGGTTTTCTTTTTTGTATATTTCGTCTAAATTCTATTTTGTCATCAAAGATCACATTTTTCTTTCATCTGTTCACATTTTACGTGAAAAGCAAAAAGGCTTCGCATATGCATGCAAAGCCCTTTTTTGTGATTATTTTTCTGCACTCTCGGACTCTGTCTCTTCGTTTTCTGTCTGGGTGAGTGTCTCCTTATTTGATGCTTCCTCAGAAGCTGCTGCTTCATCAGATGCACTTTCAGACTCAGAAGACTCAAAAGAGGAAGCCTCTTCGGACTCATTCTCTGTCTCGCTTTGTGTCTTGTCTTCTGTATCATCTTTCTGAATGCCTGCCATATCAGAAAGAATAAAACTTGTGGAACCGTAAGTTGGAAGTGCCGCCTGCTTTGCCTGATACTTGTTGTAGATAGAAACGCCCATCGCACCTCCTACACATGCGATAAACACTACAACTGCGCCCCACATGGCTGCCATAGTCAGACGCTCCTTGCGTTTTTCCTTTTTGATATTCTCACGGCGGTTTTTCTTATAATTCTTATACTCGTCTACTTTTTTCTGACTCATCGTATACCACCTTTCCTTTGCAGACTTATCAGCCTTGCAAGAACTATTTAAAAGTTTATCATACCTTTACAAAAAAATCCAGTTGTTTTTTCTGGTTTACGGATTCAGATTACTAAAGCCCTTCGGTGTAATGGTTTCGCAATTTACGCGGTCACACCCTGGATATGGTAGAAGTTTGCGTATACTCCGTTCTTTGCCATGAGTTCATCGTGGGTTCCCTCTTCTGCTATGCCATCTTCTGTTAATACAAGGATGCGCTTTGCATTTCTGATTGTTGAGAGACGGTGTGCAATTACAAGTGTGGTACGATTTTTTGCCAGATGTTCAAGAGAATCCTGTACGATTTTCTCGCTTTCGTTATCGAGTGCTGATGTTGCCTCATCAAAGATCAAAATTGGCGGATTTTTCAAGAATACGCGCGCCAATGACAAACGCTGTTTTTGACCGCCTGAAAGCTTCACGCCTCGCTGTCCGATATCAGTATTATAACCATCTGGAAGCTGCATAATAAATTCATGCGCATTGGCATTTTTTGCAGCTGCAATTATTTCTTCATCTGTTGCATCCGGCTTTCCATAACGTATATTGTCTTTTACTGTACCTGCAAACAAATAGACATCCTGCTGTACAATTCCTATGTTTCTTCGAAGACTCTTTTGCGTCATCTTTCGAATATCCATACCATCAATATCAATTTCTCCTGATGTTACATCATAAAAACGAGGAATAAGGCTGCACATTGTTGTCTTTCCTGCACCGGAGGAACCCACAAGTGCCACGTATTCTCCTGCCTTAATATCAAGTGTCAAGTTTGACAATACATTTGTATCAGTATCAACATAATGGAACATGACATTCTTAAAAGAGATATCTCCCTGAAGTGTTCCAACATCTACAGCGTGCTTATCATCAACTATATCTGGCTCTACATTCATAATCTCAAGGAAACGCTCATATCCTGAAGCTCCATTTTGAAACTGCTCCGTAAAGCTTACAAGACGCTTAATCGGATCGGTGAAGTTATTGATATACAGCATAAAGGTTACAAGATCAGCAACTTCTAAAGTCTTATTTGTCAAAAATACAGCGCCGGCAACTACTACCACTATGGTAACTAATGTTGTAAAAACACCCATACCAGAGTTATAAATACCCATTATTTTATACGCTGACTTTTTACTCTCCAAAAAGGCATTATTTCCACTCTGGAACTTACCCATCTCAGCGTCTTCATTTCCGAAGCTTTTGACAACACGTACACCTGAAAGGCTGTCCTCAAGCTGTGCATTAATATCAGCAATACGATCACGATTTCTCTTGAATGCTCTTTTTAATTTTCCATTATATACATAAGCAAACACAAGCATAAACGGAAGGCTCGCTGCCGCACAAAGCGCCAAACCACTATGAATATTTAATAAAATCACCATGGTTCCAATAAATTTGATAAGTGAAATCACTACATCCTCTGGTCCATGATGAAACAGTTCACTAATGTCAAACAAATCGTTTGTTACTCTTGACATCAATTGTCCAACCTTTTGATTATCAAAAAAGCTAAAAGACAATTTCTGGTAATGGTCAAAGATTTCTGTTCTCATATCTGTTTCCATCTTTGCACCCATGTTGTGGCCTACTGTTGCAATAAAATAGTTACAGACAAATTCGACTGCAACTAAAGCAATCATAACGACTGCTAGCACAGCAATATCCTTCATCGCCTTATCTGGCTCTTCATAGATAACTGTGCCCGTGATATAGCGCACTACCATCGGGATAATAAGCGTTACAGCTGCTCCCAGAATAGCAAAAAACATATCTGCTGCAAAGCTGCCCAAATATGGCTTATAGTAGCGTGCAAATTTTTTCCATTTGTTTTCTTTCATGTTTTTCTCTTTCAATTCTCCTCAAACTTTTATATAGCCATGAGGATGAAAAAACATTCGTCCCCATGGCTTTTTAATTGCTGTTTATTTTAAAACCATTCTCGCAGCACCGTAGATTCCAGCATCATTTCCAAGCTTTGCCAAAACAACCTTTGCTTTGTTGTCTCCTATAATTTTTGCAAACTTGTGATAATACTTTGTTATCACATCAATCAGTACCTGACCTGCTTTTGACACACCGCCGCCGATAACAAATACATCTGGGTCAACTGTCAGTGCCACATTTGCTACAACTAGTCCAAGATACTTTCCAAGTACCTCAACTGCCTCAACTGCCAGATGATCTCCTGCCTTTGCAGCATCAAACACATCCTTTGCCGTAACTGTTTCAAGTGTGCGAAGTGAAGATTCCTCCTTACTTGCAGCGAGAAGCTTCTTTGCGATACGTACAACGCCTGTTGCTGATGCATACTGCTCAAGACATCCGTGATTTCCACAATTACAGGTAGCTTCCTCATCTGGATTTACCGTAATATGACCAAGCTCTCCGCCAACTCCTCTGTGGCTCGGTGCGATCTCTCCATTTATGATGATACCGCCGCCAACGCCAGTTCCAAGTGTCAGCAGTACAACATCAAGATAGCCTTCGCCGCCGCCCTTCCACATCTCGCCAAGAGCTGCAACATTGGCATCGTTTCCTGCCTTTACAGGAATTGATAATAACTCTGACAACTCATTTGCCGGATTCTTATCCTTCCAACCTAAGTTTACACAGATGGATACATATCCAGTATCAAGTGTCGGTCCTGGAACACCGATTCCTGCTCCAGCAACATCTTCCTTTGCGATATTCTTTTCAGCTAACTTTGCTTCTACAGATGCTGCTACATCGTTAAGAATATAAGCGCCTCCATCTTCTTTTCTTGTTGGGATTTCCCACTTATCAAGAAGTTCTCCCTCAGTAGTAAAAAGTCCCATCTTTACGGTTGTTCCGCCTACATCAATTCCAAAACAATATTTTTTCATTTTTATCCTCCATCTCATTTCGTTGCAGAAAAATTTTTTCACTGCTTCTATTGTTTGTTAAAAGTATATCATAGTAATTTTTTCTTTTCAATGGATTATTTGATTATAGTTCGGTTTTGCGAATGGGTGTCCAGTGAACTATAACGAAACTGGTTTCAGGCTTTGCTGCAAATATTAGTTGCATTTTTCCTTGACCTTAGCTATAATAGCGACAGCTAATAAATTTTGACCTCATCAAAGAAAGGATATGACATGCACAGCAGACTTGCCAGAGACCGTTACTTCAATGATTTCTTTCGCTATATCAGCAATTCAGGACAGTTTTCTAAAACAAGACAATTTATCCAGCACGGTGATACTAGCGTTTACAGTCACTGCGTTGCCGTTGCCTATGTAAGTTTATGGTTTTCGTATCGTCTTCATATTTCTGTTTCCAAGCAAAGCCTGCTTATGGGCGCTTTTTTACATGACTATTTTCTTTATGACTGGCATGAGAATGATCCCAGCCATCGTCTGCATGGTTTTACCCATCCAAAGCGTGCTCTAATCAATGCCACTGCTGACTGGAATTTAAGTGACCGCACTCAAAATATCATTCTGCGCCACATGTTTCCGCTGACACCTGTTCCGCCAGCATGTCGTGAAGCATGGCTTGTATGCCTGGCTGATAAGGTCTGCGCACTTGCAGAGACATTTCATATGACCGAACAATTTTTTGCAAGCATTAAGTATCCATATGACATAAAAAATCCCAGACCGTGGTAAAACACGGCTGGGACTTTTTTATTTTATTAACAAAGCGTCTGCTTTCTAATAAATCCAACGCCAATCGGATACGGACCTGTATGAACTGAAATTGTTGCTCCAATCTGAAAACAAGGGCATTCTGCCTCTGTTATTATGCCGCCAAGTGCTGACAAAAGCTGCTTTTGAAATGCAGCAGCTTCTTCACGGTCATAACCAAATCCAATACATAGCTGCCACTTTTTCATGTCGATCTTTCGCTCTTCTATATACTGCTTTAAAAGCTCAATTACCTTAGCCATAGAAGCTTTTCTGCTTCTGCTAACGCCAGAGTTATAAATCTCGCCATCCTTCAAGGTAATTAACGGTTTAATTCCAAGCACTGATGCTGCCAAGCCAGAAAGCTTTCCAATACGTCCACCATGCTTTAAATAATCAATGCTTCCAATTGTAAAGAAGATTCTTCCGCTCTCACGCATATCAAGAAGCTCATTCACACAAGCTTCCATCGGCACGCCTGCTTTGCACATTTTTGCAGCTTCAAGTACAAATAATCCCTGCAAAACAGTATTAACCATCGAATCAATCACTTCAATTTTGGCATCTGGATATGTTTCAAGAAGAATATTTTTTGCATTAGTTGCTGACTGTAAAGAACCGCTGAACTTCGATGTGATACAGATACAAACGATTCCCTTTCCCTGCTTTATAATAGGCTCAAAAACTTCCATATAATCCTGCACAGATGGAAGAGATGATTTTGGAAATACACCTTTATTATCTACCATTTTCTGATAGAAATCGCGTACACCAATATCCACGCCTTCCTTCATATAATTTTTCTCATCAAATGATACATAAAACGGTACAACCGTGATATTTTCTTTGGCAGCCAGATCCTTTGGCAGATCACAGGAGCCATCACTGATAATGCAATACTCTGACATAAAACTGCACCTTTCTATTTTTTTCACAAGCTCTCGCTTAGTTTTTATCTTCCTTGAATCATGGTATCACTAATTTTTTATTGTGTCAATAATAAAACGAGATCTGGTTTTGAAAACTACTTTAATTAATTTTATACAAATAGCTTCTTCCACATTTTCCGCTTCGTTCTACCAGTCCTAACTGCCAGAGGATAAGAAGTACTGTTCCCGCCAGCTTTCGTGGTATTTTCACTAACTTTGCCAGATCTTCACTTGTGAATGGTTCTTCTAGCTCTAATGGCAGAAACTGCAGATAGTCTTTGGGGGTGTCTAGAATTACTTCGTCTTCGAGGCGAAGCGGCAGTCTATCATAACGCTTCGAGCCTCTCTTTTTATCTCTGCTCCAGCCATTTAATAAGCGATACTCTTCCATATCCATTAAAACAAGACGCACATGAAAATTAGGATCCTGAAGAAAATTGCGAATTGTGTAGAGTTCTTTAAAGGCAAGATAAGGATTTCCTTTTTTTGGTGATTTTCGTTTCTGTGTTATTTCACCTGTTTCTTCATTGATCCAGCAAACCCACTTATCATAAGAAATCGGATATACTACTGTTACAGGATAGAGCGGTAAAAATTTTTCGAGTTTTGGTTTCAGGCGATATAATGCGCGTGTCTGAATCTCTATCACTTCACTTCCCGTAAAAATATCGGCAACACTTTTTTCAAGAATAATTTCATGGTGTGACTGATCCTGTTCATAATAATATTTTAAAACTGCATGAACTGTCTTTTCCGAGAGTGTTCCTATTCCATCCCTCACATGATCCTTTCCCACAACCTGTTCTAATGCATACGCAAAGCGTTCCCGCTGATTCTTCGTTGTACGTATCATTTCTGGCTGTATATTATTTGCCATCTTTAGTTTCTCTTTTCTTTACATTTTATCTTGATTTTTTAAATCTTTTGTGTATAATATGTATATACCGATATGTAGTTTTAAAAACTACATGCAGTAATATTCATATAAAACTATTAAGAACTATTTTATCAGGAAAGGCAGGTATGATTATGAATACATCTACAGCATATTACAGCAGCGCTGAATCTATTTCAAATAAAAAATTTGCAAACAATCAGGCCCGGCGCCATACCCTATATATTAAAGACCCAGCAAGTGCAATAACACATTTTATCGGCGCTATTTTTTCACTCGGTGCATCTTCACCGCTTTTAATAAAAGCTGCACAAACGCATCAGCCTGTAAATATCATTGCAATGATCATTTACTCAATCAGTCTTGTTGCTCTTTATTCTGCAAGTACAGCTTACCACACTATTCCAGCAGGACACCCTTATGAGGAAACACTCAAAAAGCTTGACCATATGATGATTTTTGTGCTGATTGCCGGAAGCTACACACCAGTATGCCTCTTAGCAATTCCTGGTATGGCAGGCTATATTCTGTTGGCAGTCGTGTGGATTATTGCACTTCTTGGCATGGGGTTTAAATATTTCTGGGTTTACTGTCCAAAGTGGATCTCTTCTGTTTTGTATATTGCACTTGGCTGGGCATGTGTATTTGCATTTCCTCAGCTTCTAAACACACTAAGCATTGGATGCTTCTTATGGCTTCTTGCCGGCGGTCTTATTTACACTGCAGGCGGTGTCATCTATGCACTAAAATTGTCTGCTTTTGAAAATCGCCACATCAATTTTGGATGCCACGAGATTTTTCATCTTTTTGTAATGGCTGGCAGCTTTTGCCACTATATTGTGATGTATGTTTACCTACTAAAATAACACAAGAACTGGGGTCAGACACGAATAAACTTATTTTTCGTGAACTGACCCCAAAACTAGGCAGCTTCAAAGAACCAACGCAAGCTCTTGAATCTGCTCTTTTGCCTGCTCATTCACTGCACCGCGCACAGTCACTACTGGCTCTGCCATTGTTAAATTCTTGCATCCTTCAAGCATCTTTTGCATTACCTTTGCTGCCATCGGTGCCCAGCTGCCATTTTCAATAAATCCAACTGTTCGCTTCTGATAATTATGCTCAACAAGCTGATTGATGAAAGTTTTCATACACGGATAACAGTCTGCATTATAGGTGATTGAAGCTAACACTAAACTGCTGCAACAAAATGCGTCAGCTACAGCCTGTGACATATCGCATCTTGCCAAATCATACACATGCACTTCTTTTCCTTTTTCTCTTAGAATATCAGCTAGCAACAATGCTGCTTCTTTTGTATTTCCATATACAGAAGCATATGCAATTACAACTGCCTCTTTTTCTGGTGTGTAAGTTGACCACAGCTGATAAAGATTTACATAGTGAGACAGATCACTTGTCAGTACCGGGCCGTGAAGCGGACAGATTACTGCAATATCAAGCGCAGCTGCCTTCTTTAAAAGTGCCTGCACCTGAACACCATATTTTCCTACAATACCAATATAGTAGCGTCTTGCTTCATCATCCCACGGCTCATCACAGTCGAGTGCGCCAAACTTTCCAAAGCCATCAGCTGAAAACAGTACCTTCTCACTGCTCTCATATGTAACCATAACCTCTGGCCAATGCACCATCGGCGTCATCACAAAATGAAGTGTATGTGCACCTAATGAAAGTTCACTCATCTCAGAAGCAACAATTCTTCTGTCTGCATAATCATTTCCAAAGAACTGCTTCATCATGACAAATGCCTTTGCAGTTGCCACTACTGTTGCCTGCGGATATTCCTCTAAAAAGCGGCTGATATTTGCAGAGTGATCTGGCTCCATATGCTGAACGATAAGATAATCTGGCGTACGTCCTGCAAGCACTGCCTTTACATTTGCCATCCATTCCTCTCCAAAATGAATATCTACAGTATCCATAACTGCGACTTTCTCATCAAGAATCACATATGAATTGTATGACATGCCATTCGGCACTTGATACTGTCCCTCAAATAAATCAACCTGATGGTCGTTAACTCCAACATAACGAATTGAATCTGTCACCTGCATAATTTTATCCTTTCATGTCATGATGTCATTTTGTTTGAATAATTATTGTTTTGTTTGAATATTCTTTATCAACGCACTTTGCGAATGATGACTATCTTACTCTGCGAGTCCAAATGCATCATGCACTGCATTCATCGCACGCAGCGCATCCTTCTCCGGAATCAATACTGTTATACGAATCTCAGATGTTGCAATCATGTTAATATTGACATTTTCATTATACAGACACTCAAACATCTTTGCTGCAACACCTGGATGAGACATCATACCTGATCCAACTACTGAAAGCTTTACAACATCACAATTGTATTCGATATGATCAAATCCAAGCTGCTCTTTGCAGCTGTTTAACAGCTCAACTGCATCATTTAAATTGTTGTGCGATACAGTAAAGGAAATATCCTTTGTTCCATCACGTCCTACAGACTGAATAATGATATCAACATTGATATTATTCTTTGCAAGCGTATGGAACAGCTTAAATGCACTTCCTGGCACATCTGCTATTCCTATTACTGAGATACGATCTGCCTCCCTGTCAAGTGCTACACCGCTGATCAACATTCTTTCCATTTTCTTTCCAACTCCCTTCACAATTGTTCCTTCGGACTCATTTAAACTAGAGCGCACAACAAGCTGTACGCCGTATTTTTTTGCAAGCTCAACACTACGGCTGTGCAGCACTCCTGCGCCAAGCGCAGCCAAATCAAGCATCTCATCATATGAGATAGACTCAAGCTTTCGTGCAGTCGGCACAAGCCTTGGGTCAGCCGTATAAACACCATCAACATCGGTATATATTTCACAAGCATCAGCATGAAGCACGGCTGCAAGTGCAACTGCTGTTGTATCTGAGCCTCCGCGTCCAAGTGTTGTATAATCATCATATTTATTTACACCCTGAAAGCCTGTCACGATAACGATCTTTCTGTCATCGAGCTCACGGCGAATACGCTCCGTGTCAATTTTTTTCAGACGGGCATTTCCATACGCACTTGTTGTCCTCATTGGTACCTGAAATGCATTTAATGATACAGCACGAACACCAAGCTGTACCATAGCCATAGCCATTAATGACACAGACATCTGCTCTCCGATTGTAAAGAGCATATCCATCTCTCTCTTTGGTGGATTTGGGTTGATATCCTTTGCTTTTGCGATAAGTTCATCTGTATATTTTCCCATCGCTGAAAGTACGACTACCACGTCATTTCCAGCCTCATAATCGCGAATACAGCGCTTTGCTACATTAAATATTCTGTCTTTGTCGGCAACTGAAGTTCCGCCGAATTTTTTTACTATCAGCATGTTCACTCATTTCTCCGCAAAAAGCGGTCTTTCTTATATTTTATAATAATACCAGTACCCCATATGGTGCTACCTCATATGTACCTTCAATCTCGTTTCCTGTCAAACGATCTGTTACTTTTTTCTTTAACGTAATCTCGCATGCCTGTGCCTTATAATTTAACACAAAGTACTGATCACCGCGCTTTGCAAGCTCACATCCTTCTGGAAGCACAAGCCATGGTGCCGGTGTCTGAATACTAAGTGCCTCTAAAAAGGCATCTGCTGTCTCTTCTGCAAAACAGCCGCCAAAGTAAATGGCCAATCCCTTACCTGTATTCTTTGTCACAATCGCTGGCTTTCCATCATAATAGTTGCCCTCGAAAAATCCCTCTGCCTTACCGCCAAATGCCGGCTCTAGCACATCATTAAATACAGGTGCCGGAATGCGTTTTCCATTCCAATTGACATATTCCATTGGCTCCCCTGGTGCCAGGAATGTAAAATCTTCTACTGTGACACCGCAAAGCTCTGCTGCTTCTCCTGGCATTGGCTGCATCGGGCAGCGTCCGTATATATCCTTATATCCAGTGCGGCATCCCATGACAAGCTTTCCGCCATTTGCCACGTACTGAGTTAGAATTTCAGCGCGCTCTTTCGTGAGGATTGCAGCATGAGGATATACAAGAAGTTCATATTTTTCCAGATCCTTAAGATTTGTTTCTTCCCTAAAATCCACAAAATCAAATGGTATGTGTTTCTTCTGAAGAGAACGAAACCATCCATCTGTGCTGAAGTTTCTAAGCGGACCATGCCATACATCCTTTTGTCCATCCCACTCATTGTCGTAGTCGCATAAAATGCCTACAGCTGCCTCATATGGATGACCAGCTACGTCCTTAATTGCCTCAAAATCTGCCTTTACCAAAGACAGTTCTTCAAGACGGCGATTAGGGCGATTACTGTAATCATTTAATCCATGCCAATATATTTCAGTTCCAAATGAACAAGTTCTCCAACGGAAGAAGCTTACAAAATCTGCTCCATGCGCAACAGACTGCATAGTCCAAAGACGCAGTTGTCCCGGCTTCGGGCTTGCCTGATGAATCCTAAAATTCCAGCCGCCAGGTCCTGCCTGCTGCTCCATAATGCCAAATAGCGGTGAAATAGCTCTTGTTCTTGCCAGATTGAAAGAAGAATTTCTATCCTTCAAATCACCTTCACCACCATCAGGACGATCCATGGCATAGGCAAAGTTTGGATAGCTGTCATACATGATAAAGTCTACACCTGACTCCATCAGCTTTTGATAGTCAAGATTTCCAAAAATACCATTTGTTGTGATAAAGCGATCCCCTGCTGTTTCTCTTACAATCGATGCCTGCAGTGCCAGATAGTGGACTGCACTGTGAGAAATAAAACGAACCTGCTCAAGCTGCATATGCGGATTTGCAATGCCTGTGCCCACTGTACTTCTTCTTGCCAGATGAATCTGATCCCAATCTGTGTAAGTCTGACTCCAGAATATCGTACCCATCTTCTCGTTAAGATTATCAAGAGTACCAAAACGCTCCTTTAAAAAGGCGCGAAATGCCTCATGATCACTCTTGGAATAATACTCATTTGTCTCACAGTTAACTTCATTATCAAGCTGCCATCCAATAATGCAGTCATACTTATTAAAATGCTCTGCCATACGTCTTGTAATCTTCTCGCAGAACTCTAAATATTTTGGTGAAGTTAAATTATGCTGGCATCTCATACCATGGTACATAAGATTTCCATCACCATCTGCATTTAATGTTTCAGGATACTTCTCAGACAGCCATGCCGGCGGTGTTGCTGTAGGCGTGCAAAAAACAACCTTCATATTTTCTTCGGCAGCAAGCGCCAGAAATTCATCCCAGAATGAAAAATCATATTTTCCTTCTTCTGGCTCCATAAGTGCCCATGAAAACTCAGCAAGACGAATTACTTCAATGCCATACTGCTTCATGCGCTGCAAATCGTCTTTCCACAGCGCACGATCCCAGTGCTCTGGATAATAACATACACCAAGCGTCAATTTTTCCATCTCGATTGAATGTCTCATTTTATTATCGTACCTATCCTTTCTCTTGTCTGATGAACCTTTCTATATTTTCCCTTCATGGTGCGCTTAGGAAGTTCCTCTAATACAAGCGCACCCTTTCCATTTAAAATCTCCACATATGTGATACTCTCGCGAATGTCAATCGCTCCAATATCAGTCTTTCCGTCTACGCCATCAATGCTGCTGATCGCGCCAACAACATCACCGCTTCTTAACTTCGATTTTTTTCCACCGCCAATTGTAAGATTCATAATCTGCCCGCCAAACACATCCTGCTTCTTCTTTTTGCGCGGACGCTTCTGACGCTGACGCTTTAAAAAGGCACTGCGAGCATTTTCAACATCCTCAGCTGCCGGCGGCTTTAAAATTGCCAGTCCTACTCCAGTAAAAGACTCAATCGAATTAAGCATTTTTTGCTCGTCTTCGCGGATCAGACTTACAGCACGGCCTGTCTCTCCTGCACGTCCTGTTCTGCCAATCCGATGAACATACACTTCCTTGTTAGTCGGAAGATCGTAATTAAATACATGTGTAATATTTTGAAAATCTACACCTCTTGCCGCCACATCTGTTGCGATAAGAATACGAAAGCCCTGTGCCCTAAAATCTTCAATTGTTCTTGTACGCACCTTCTGATCAATCATACCATGAAGCATACCACATGCAATGCCTTCTTTTCTCAAACGGTAATATAGTACCTCGACCATCTCTCTTGTACCGCAAAAAACCATGGCATTGTCTGGATTTTCCATGGTAAGAATATCAAGAAAAAGAGGAAGCTTCTTCTCATCCTCGTCAACAAAATATCCAACCTGCTCAATTGTATCTGCTGTCTCTGTATCATTTTCAATTTTAACTTCAAGCGGTTCATGCATAAACTGCGCGGCAAGCGCTTCAAGACGTTCTCCCATAGTTGCAGAAAACAGCATAAACACTGGCTTTCCCTCAAGATGCATCAAAATATTTTTGACATCTTCAATAAAGCCCATGTCCAGCATCAAATCAGCCTCATCAATCACGACATAACGCACCTTCGACAGATCAAGTGTGCCTCTCTTACAATGATCAAGCACACGTCCCGGCGTACCAACTACGATATGTGTCTTTTGCTTTAGAGTTAAAATCTGCTTTTCCATTGGGAAGCCGCCGTACAGCACCGGAACCTTCAGACGCTTAAAACGGCCAATAGCGTAGAGTTCGTCCTTCACCTGAAAGGCAAGCTCTCTTGTCGGCTCTAAGACAAGTGCCTGCGCAGTATTCTGCTCCCAATCGGCAAAATTGCAGATCGGAATCGCAAATGCTGCCGTTTTTCCGCTTCCTGTCTTTGACTTTGCAATGATATCGCGTCCATTTAAAATGGATGGAATCACAGCAGCCTGAATTTCTGTCGGCTGTGTATAGCCAAGCGCATCAAGTGCACCTAATATATCCTCCTCTAGCGGATACTGTCGAAACTGATTTTCCATATTTTCCTATGTTTTCCTTACTTTTTTAATTAATCAAGCTTGTTTAGAATGGATGTGCCGATTGTTCCCTTTGGCATAGCTGCACCAAAGTTATCTGCAATCGTAGCTCCAATCACAGCAAAACAATTCTGATCGTCGATTCTTCCACTAGTCTTCATAGATGGTGAATAAGCTAAAAATGGTACACGCTCCTTTGTGTGGTCAGTTCCCTTAAAGGTCGGATCATTTCCATGATCTGCTGTCACAATAACAAGATCTTCTTCCTTCATCTTCTCTAAAAACTGTCCTAACAGTACATCAAACTTTTCAAGCTCCTCTGCATAGCCCTGCGGATTTCTTCTGTGTCCCCAAAGCGCATCAAAATCAACAAGATTAGTAAAGCAAAGTCCTGTAAAGTCCTGATCAAGACATTCAATAGTCTGCTCCATTCCCTGTACACTGCTCTTTGAGCGAATCGCCTGCGTAATTCCCTCTCCATCAAATATATCGCGAATCTTTCCGATACTGATAACATCAAAGCCAGCTTCCTTTAATGCGTCCATTGCTGTTTTTCCATATGGCTTAAGCGCATAGTCGTGACGATTTGCTGTTCTTTTAAACTCGCCCTTTTTCTTTCCCACATAAGGTCTTGCAATGACACGTCCTACCTTCCACTCTGGCTTCATAGTCAACTCTCTGGCAATCTTACAACAGCGATACAGCTCATCTAATCCAAATGTATCCTCATTTCCACAAATCTGAAGAACAGAATCAGATGAGGTATACACGATCATGGCACCTGTCTTTATTTCTTCTTCTGCAAGTTCATCTAAAATCTCTGTTCCGCTAGCTGCCTTATTTCCAATCACACGATGACCAGTTTCCTTTTCCAGTGCCTCAATTAATTCTTTAGGAAATCCAGTATCGGTAAAGGTCTGAAATGGTGTCTTAATCTCAAGACCCATCATCTCCCAGTGACCAGTCATGGTGTCCTTGCCGTTGCTTTTTTCATTTAATCTCGCATATTTTCCAATGCGGTCTGACGGCTGCGGGCTTGTCAAAACAGGGGCTGGATGAAGCTGTGTCAATCCCATACGAATAAGATTCGGGATCTTAATCTCTGGCACCTTATCTGCGATATGACCAAAAGTATCACATCCTGTATCCCCATACTCAGCTGCATTATCCATGGCACCGATTCCAAATGAATCAATCACAATTGTAAAAATGCGACGATACTTCATATATAAAAACCTCCTGAAACTTCTTTCTTTTTCTGGCCTTTAGTATACCAAAAAGCAAATTTTATGTAAAGTAGCTCGGTCATTGTCAAGCAATTTCTTTTGTGATACAATGCAAATCAGAAACAACTATTGGAGGAAACTTTTTTGAATCAGCTGAAAAACACAAACTCGCCTGTCATTTTAATTGCAGACGATGACCGTGATATTTTATCAATTATAGAAACTATTCTTCAGGAAGATGGCTATCAGACACTTACTGCTTCTGACGGTGAGCAGGCTGTTATGCTTGTTCAAACACATGCAGTACAGCTTCTGATTCTTGATATTATGATGCCAAAAATGAATGGTCTTCAGGCTGCCACGCAAATTCGCAGACTGACAAATGCACCGATCTTAATGCTGTCTGCAAAAGGTAAACAAAGTGACCGCGTTATCGGGCTGAATATGGGAGCCGATGATTATCTTGTAAAGCCATTTTTCCGTGATGAGCTTCTTGCACGCGTCCATTCTCTGCTGCGCCGCTATTTGTCACTTGGCTCCGCCTCAGACAATTCAGGCAGTCTTTTGCAATATTATGAGCTAACACTGAATACGGAACTGAAAAAATTATATGTACGCGGCGATGAGATACGTCTGACTGCCACGGAATATAAAATCATGTCTCTTTTATTATCCAGACCAGGGCGCATTTTTCCCGCAGAGGAAATCTATGAGCGTGTCTGGGAGCAGGACAGCTATTCAGTCGAAAATACTGTTATGATACATATCAACCGGCTGCGCAAGAAAATTGAGCTGAATCCAAAAAAGCCGGAATACTTAAAGGTGGTGTGGGGAATTGGTTACAAAATTGAGAAATAATAAAATCTTATGTATTCTATGGGTGCTTTTTTGCTCCTTCTTTTTCTTTGCGGCAATCAAACAATATTCTATTGATTCTTTAGATGGATATTTTTGCCGTCATTCTACCGACTATACAAATCATTATTCACTAGTTCCCACTACAACAGCTGCTTATACCACAGAAGATATTTCTGTAAGCTACACTGTTGTCTCCTACCCAGATAATATTAATATGCCTACAGCTTCTGACTATACCGGCTATACAGCTTTTATATTCTATATGACTATGGCTGGCTTTCTTTTATGCATAGTTGGAGGCTTCTTTTTTAACGGCTTTCATCCAAAACTTTATCAGGAAGTATTTCTTTTTTTATTTTTCTTTTGTCTGTTTCAGCTTCTAGGAGACAGCCTTCCTGTTTTGATTTACCAAAACTTTGGTAAGCTTGTTTGGCCTTTTCTATTTCTTTGCATTGTTCTAGGCATAATCTGTGCTGTCAGCCTGCTTTGCTTTTTATGGAGTTGGAACAGCAAAGGCTTTCACGGCAGTTTGTTTGGTGAATGGCTTTTTCAAAAAATCTCTGCCAAAAAGCTTTCATCTCAGATTTTCTATGTTATTCTTACATCTTTTATTTTATCTGCAGCTGCCTGCGCCGTACTCATTAGAATTGTCCGAACCTATTTTTACAATTTTCAATCCTCAAAATTTTTTGTTTTTGCTTCGCTGATTATCTTTATTAGCATTCTTTTTTTCTTTTTAATAGGACGTCACTCACTGACAGCAGATATGGACTTAATTATCCAAAAAAGCATTCGCACGACTTTGGAACAGGAACGGTTAAAGGTTGACTTAATTACAAACATTTCTCATGACTTAAAGACACCGCTTACTTCCATTATCGGCTATGGTGAACAGCTTTCCAGACAGATGCTGTCACCAGAGGCAGATGCGCTTGTTTCTAAGCTTAATCATAAAAGCTTATATCTTCTTGATATGGTGGAGGAAGTTTTTGAGCTTTCCAAAGCCTCAAGCGGTCATTTGCCGATGAAACGCGAAACTATTGATATTGGACGTCTTTTGGAACAAACACTTGGTGAGATGGACGAAGAGCTTTGTGCATCTGGCTTTCAATTGAAAAAAGATTATCCTCTGACTGGTATGCATGTCTTATGTGATGGTCTTCATATGCACCGCGTTTTTCAAAATTTATTTGATAATGCATTAAAATATGCCTGCCCACAGACACGAATCTTCATTCATGCCAGTCAGCGCAGTGATCAGTTTTGTGAAATTCGCATTCGAAACACATCGCGTGTTCCGCTTGATTTTGATCCTGAAGAAATTACAAAACGGTTTGTTCGCGGTGAAAAAGCCAGAACTGGAGAAGGAAGTGGTCTTGGTCTTGCCATTGCGAAAACTTACACAGAAAGCTGCGGCGGTCAATTTCATATTGTGATAGAGGATGACTGCTTTATTGCCGTAGTATGTCTGCCGTCAATCACATCATGAAAGAGTTTTGAAAGAGTTTTATCGCCTTCGATGAAAGATTTTTCCAATACAATACACCTGTAAATCAATTAAACGGCAGGTGATATTATGAACGAGAAAAAACATGAAAAAAATTATGGAATTGAATGGCTTCGCATTTTATCTATGTATATGGTGGCAGTTCTTCATACACTGGGACAAGGCGGTATTTTAGGCTCTTTTAAACAGGGTGATCTTAGTTTTTCCATTGCGTGGTTTTTAGAAACAGCGGCTTTTGGCGCTGTTGACTGCTTTGCACTAATCAGCGGCTATGTTGGATATCACTCACATTTTCGCTATAAAAAGGGTCTGCGCCTTTGGTTTCAGACCTTTTTTTACACGATTGGAATCACTATTTTATTTGCCATATTTATGCCTGAAGCTGTCACAAAGGATCAATGGATTGCTGCCTTCTTTCCTATCATGAAAAAGCAATATTGGTATATGACAGCATACGCCGGATTATTTATTTTAATCCCAATTTTAAATCGTGCAATTGTCAATCTTTCTGGAAGAGAACTTCTTAAGATTTGTCTTGCTATTTTTGTTGTATTTTCGCTTATTCCCACGCTTTTAAATGAAACTGTTTTCGGTCTTGGAGGCGGCTACAGCGCAGTCTGGCTTTTGCTTCTCTATATTTGCGGAGGCTTCTGGGGAAAATACCACGAAATCTGCCTGACACACTTGCCAGATTTTTGTTTTCGTCATCGTCTTTTTCTGCCATTTTTATTTTATCTGCTTTGCACAACTATAAGCTTTCTTTTAAAAATGTTTGGCTTTCCCCAATATGTCAGCTACACCTCGCCAACTATTTTACTTGGCTCTTGTGCCTTATTCTTTCTTTTTTCTCTTATGCCCTGCAGCAAAAAGAGCAGTCGCGTAGCTTCATTTCTCGCCCCTTCTGCTCTTAGCGTATATCTGATTCATGTGCATCCTCTGATATGGAATCATCTGATGCTTTATTTTGCCATTGGTCATTTTCCTTCTGGTCCTATGCTTTTTGTCTGGGTTATAACTGCCGCTCTTTGCATTTACCTTGTATGCACAATTATTGATCTTCCAAGAAGATTACTATGGTACATAGCAACACGTTTTTTTATAAAGCCGAACTAGGCTCTGTTTTATTAAGCGCTACTACTGCCTTGAAAAGATCACCGTCCGTTACAAGATGAAGCGATCCATTCTGCAGTCTCATAAGGCTCTGTGCAATTGAAAGTCCAAGACCATTTCCGCTTGTGCTTCTGGAATTATCACCTCTTTTAAATCGCTCAAACAACTCATCTTCTGATAGATTGAGCTGATTTTTTGAAATGTTTTTCAGCGTAATCTCTACCTGGTCGTGCTCTTTCACAGCCACGTCCATGTAGACACGTGTATTTTCAAGTGCATATTTACAAATATTGCCAAGCAAATTATCGAAAACACGCCACAGCTGACTTCCATCTGCCAGAACAAAAATATCATCTGGTAATGGTGAGGCAATGAGTGTCAAATTTTGTTCAGCCAGGCGTTGCTCATACTCACCTGATATCTGCGCCAGAAGCACATTTAAATTGCATGGCTTTATTTCAACATGAATATTTCCTGTAGATGCCTTTGATGCCTCAATCAGATTTTCAATAAGACGCTTCAATTTCTGCGACTGCTTTCCAAGCACCTCTGCATATTCTTGTATATTTTGATTATCTGTCTTTTCCTTAGTGATTAAATCAGCATAGTTTATAATGGAAGTCAACGGTGTTTTAATATCATGCGAAACATTTGTGATTAGCTCCGTGCGAAGACGTTCACTTTTTAATCGTTCCTCTACAGCCTTGTTAACTCCCTCACCGATTCGATTTAAATCTTCTCCATGTTCCTTTAAAGAACCGCACATATGGCTTGTATCTACGCGGTAGCCGTCCTGTCCATCCCTAAGCGCCTCACCTGCAATCTTTAGCTTATAAAAGCACAGGCAAAGATACCAGAATGCACTTGGAATCAAAATCACAAGCACAGCACAAAACAAAAAACGAAGCGTAGAACCGACTGTTCCATTATAAAAAATATTATCGCGTCCACAGGCAAAAAGACTTGCCAAAAATAAAAACAAAAGTACACTTACAATGCTGCAGCTGACCATAAAAGGAATCACAATTCCTGCTCTTTGTGCTGCACTATTTATCTTTTCATATAGAGAACCGCTTGCAAGAAGTCCTCTGTCCTTTCTTTGAACAATATTTTCACAAAAATGCATCAGCACAGCTGAACCGAGCATTCCAATATATGTGTACTCTCCCGAACTTATTGACATGCAAAGAAGAATTACTTCTGCTGCAAAATAAATAGCTGCGCAGCATTCAATTGGCATGCCATAAAGCCCATTTGGATGCTTTAATTCTTTCTGGGCCTTTTTGTGAGCACGGCAAATAATAATCTTTGCACCATGATAAAAGAAAAATGCACATACAAGAACAAACAATAAAGCTGATGCTACATTTCCAAGCTCTCCCAAACCATAATTCGTCAGTATACCAATCTGATACTTAAGCTCACGTAAAAACATGATCATACAAAAACCAGTCATCATGCACATAAAATAAGCTAATATGTATGCTGGAAATGTGGCAGACAATTTTTCTGGCTTTAATTTTTCTTTTAATTTTCCCATAAATACTCCTTTCCTGCTAAATTTACTCAAACTTATATCCCTGTCCCCAGACAACCTTAAAGTGTCTCGGATCTGATGGCTCTATCTCAAGCTTTTCTCGCAAGTGGCGAATATGTACAGCTACAGTTCCTTCGCTTCCTATCGGCGTATCCTTCCAAACCTCGCTGTAAATTTGTCTTGGTGAAAAGACCTGCTTTGGATGAGACATTAAAAATTTTAAGATCTCGTATTCAGTTGGAGTGAGTGATACTTCTTCGCCGTCCATTGTGACCTGCTTTGTGCGATCATCAAGCGTCACACCTCCACAGCTAAGCACTTCTTTTTTGTTGCTGTCTTCGCTGCCTCCCAACTTATTATATCTGCGAAGCTGAGAACGCACTCTCGCCAACACCTCAATTGGATTAAATGGTTTTGTAATATAATCATCTGCACCTATATCAAGACCCAGCACCTTATCAGCATCTTCACTTTTTGCAGTTATTAAGATAACTGGAACATTACTCTTTTCGCGTATCGCGCGAAGCGCTGTGATTCCATCCATCTCTGGCATCATGATATCCAGAAGAACCAGTGAGATGTCACCTTTTTTTACATAGTCAAGTGCTTCTCTTCCTGTGTAAGCACTGAGAAGTTCATAGTCTCTGTTTGACAGATAAATTTCAAGTGCGCGGACAATATCTTTGTCATCATCGCAGATTACAATTTTATCTTGCCTTTTGTTTTGCTCAACTGAACTTGTATTTTTTGTATTCGTAATTGCATTCGTATTTAAGTTGCTGTTCATACTCTTCTTCCCTTTCCTGTTTCTGTCCCTTAGTATACAATCTTTTGGATTAAGAATAAACTGGGAAAATCTTTAAAGTTTGTTTAAGATTGGAAGTTAGAAAAAAGGCAGGACGCAATGCCCTGCCTCTTTTCATCAAAATATTATTTTTTAAATTGTGCCTACACAAGACTGTGTTCTCTTGCTGCCTCGATTTTTCCTGTCTTATTTAAATAAATATAATAAATAATGAACAGTACCGACGTTACCACCCATGACAGCGGATAGCTGAACAAAATATTGGTGATGGTTCGATTCTGTGGCACAGCGATAAATAACCACAAAAGACGAAGCACACACACACCGCCACATGTCATAAGCATTGGTGTAAATACAAAGCCCATGGAACGCACTGTTCCTGAAATTACCTCAATTGTGACATATGTAAAGTAAATTGGTGTTAAGAAATATAAAATCTGCATTCCAATCTCAATAACCTGTGCATCTGTTGTGAATAGCATATAGACGTATCGTCCAAAGAAATGAAGAATTACACTTAATCCGATGCTTGCGCCAAGTGCCATACCTAAGCAAATCTTCATACTTTTACGAACACGATCTAGCTTTCCTGCACCGAAGTTTTGACCGGCAAATGTGGAGACAGAAACACCAAATGCATTCATGATCATCCAGAAGACTGCATCAATCTTTGAGTAGGCTGTGTAGGCTGCCATTGTATTGCTTCCAAGCAGATTGACATTGGACTGAATGATGATATTGGCGATATTATACATGACGGACTGAAGACCTGCCGGCACACCAATCTGAATAATACGAATTAATAACATCTTGTGAAAGCGAACCTTACTCCACTGCAGGCGATAGCACTCATTGGTTCTCATCAGACAGAATGTGATTAGTACTGCACTGATAAACTGGGAAAGAATCGTTGCAATTCCTACTCCCTGAACAGACATGCGAAGCACTACGACAAATACAAGGTCAAGCACAATATTTACAAGACAAGAGAAAATCAAAATATAGAGTGGTCGCTTGGAATCTCCGACAGCTCGCAGGATTGCTGCACATATATTGTAATACAGATTCGGGATCATACCGATAAAATAAATCTTGATATATGTTTCTGCAAGATCAATCACTGTATCTGGTGTCTGCATCCACTCAAGTGCTGTCCTTGCAAAAATAAATCCAATTGCACTTAAAATCGCACCGCCTGCAATGGAAAGTGCAATCGCCGTATGGACACTTCGGCTTACCATTTCCTTATCGCCCGCTCCATAAAACTGTGCAATGATAACAGTCGCACCAGAAGAAAGTCCAATAAAGAAACCAAATAAAAGGTTAATAATCGTTCCAGTAGAACCGCCTACGGCTGCCAGCTCAAGCGAACCTGTAAAACGACCCACCACAACTGCGTCAACTGTATTATACAGCTGTTGAAAAAATGCTCCGAACAAAATCGGAAAGAAAAAGACAAGCAGCTGCTCCCATATCACACCATCTGTGATTCCCCCTGCCCTAGCTGATGAAGCAGCCTGTTTTTTCTGACTCATTTTCTTTTTTCCTCCTGTTTCACTTTGTTTTCATTATGATTTTTATTGCTTGTGTGTATAGCTCTATGGCTTGGCACTGCGCGCGGTATATTTTGTCTGTCCACTGTCTTTTGTCTTCCCATGATCAGAAAACCTGAAAATGGCAAAACTGCCTTCAGCAGATTTTCCAGCTCTGACCATGTTCCTGGTACAATCTGGTGAAGCTCACGAAGCATTGCAGCCGCATTTTTTAATCCGCCTTCCTGCACCTGCGTCAATGTATCTACACCAGTCGATTCCAGTATTGAAAATAAATCATCGACAAACTGTGTCCTTGCATTCTCATCAATATTTTCAAGCCAATTATGAAGCGTCTCATGGAGTGAAATAGCTGATTCACTTAAGCTTGCTGATACAAAATGCGGACCCTCTATTTGCCAGCTCATCGCATCGTGCTGAAGGATTCCCTTAGCTGTACTTTTTATGACTTGCGGTTCTACAGGATTTTCAAGAAGCATTCCTATGATGGATGAATCTGGAATATAGCGATGGATTCGATTTTGAATTTTCTTATATGAATCACTCGTCACAAACTCATGCACAAATCCGGGACCATCATTACTATACACATCTGTAATGCGTTCCTGCACCTCTATTTTACAGGCTGCAGCTGCATATACTGCCAAATTGCCGCCTTTTGAATGACCGCTTACGCGAATAGGGGATGTACCAACACCAAATCTGTTCAAATATTCTGATGCCAACTTTTGGGCTGGCACTTCGCCAAGGCCTAGATTAAAGTCCTCTTTCCATGCCACAATATTGTCATCCGTTCCCCTGAAGCAAAAATTTTTTGAGCCATCCATAAGATCAAGCTGCACGGCAGAAAATTGAAGCTCCAGCTGTGGATTAACCATATTAACATAATTTGAAATGATAGATGTACGGTAGCGGTTCGACTGTGCCATCATTTTTACTATATACGGCGCCAGTCTCGTAAATGACTTGTCTGCCGCAAGTTCTTCTTCGCTGTGAAGCACAAAAAAGCGTCTTGAAAGCTCCTCAAGTGTCACTTGCTCTTCGCCAGCACCAACAGACAGTCCCTCAAGATTCACATATGCCACATATGACAAAAGCAAATTATCTACCTCGTTGAAAGCATCCTGCGAAAATGTCAGATCACCACGCCATTTCAAATAATCCATAATATTTCCCATTGTTTCACCCGCTTTCCAAAATAGGTTTACAACAAAAAAACAAACCGCTGCGATATAAGAGAAGTATACCTCAGCGGTCTTGTAAAATCAATGGATTATTCTATTATGCTCTGATGTTGTTTTTCTCTGCGTTACTGTTCACGCGTCATATGCCTTATCGTAAACTTTGCAGTTAGAAAAACCTCACTCTTAAGATCTTTTGCAGTCTCTTTGCACTCACCTGGGCAGCCAGTCCAGTAAAGCAGCCTGTGATCATTGCGCTGAGCATCAAAACAGGTAAATATGCTACTACGCTTATAGAATGTGTAATCACAATGGCAGCCAAAATTTGTCCGATATTATGGGCAGCAGCTCCGCACATGCTTATTAACACAAGAAACTTTTTCTTAAGAAGCGCACTAATAAGGCTCATGACAAGCCAACACAGAATACCGCCAGTCAAACTATAAAAAAATGAAATCATCTGTCCGCCAAACATGCTTCCAAGAAGGATTCGCACGATCAGCACAAATAATGCTTCCTTTGGTGCATATAAAATCAGTACAAGAAGTGTTACGATATTGGCTAGTCCAAGCTTAATTCCTGGAATTGGTACAATCTGACCGATCATGGATTCTGCTGTAAAGATTGTAAGCGCAATCACTGAAAACATTGCAAGCGCTGTCATCTTTTTGATATCCATTTTATTTGCTTTCTCTGTTTTATTTGTTTTCTTTGTTTCCATTTTTGTTTATTCTTTCTTATTTTATTTGAACATCCCCGCCTGACTATATCGGATGAGGTTTTCTGCGGAAAAATGGATAAAATCAGGCAGCTGCCGCATATATAGAGGTTATGTACCGCATGGTGACTTCATTGACTCTAGTATGTCAGCACATCAAATTCATCATCCGTGTCCTCGGGTGCTGCCGTGATCACAAGATGATTTGGCAGACACACAATCGGAAGAGAACCTTTTCCTTTCCATACGGTATGCATACAAATCTTATCCGGGCAGCTCGCACCGCTCACATGAATCCCGTCTTTATCTACAGTAATTTCATTCCAGTCTTCGCCATCTTCAATGCGAAATGTCTCTTCGTGATCAGTTGAAATAATTTTAATTAATTTGCCATTCTGATAAATTGCTGCGCTTGCCGCTTCTTGTTTTGCCAGAAATTGGTGCGCAGTCAAAACCGCAGACAATATAAATATCAAACTTAGTATTGAAGCGATTATAATTGCTCGTTTCTTTTCGCTCATTCTTCCACCTGTTCATACGAGGAATCTGTCAATGTAAACATATCTTTTAATCCATCTGTTACAATTACCTCTTTATCCTCAGTTACAAACACAGCCTCTGCCTGATAAGTCTCCAAAAGCGGCAGGCTGTCTTCATAACCAAGCACAAAGCATGCAGTAGACATACCATCGCTTAGCCATCCTTTTTCACAGACAATTGTGACGGAGATTAGTCCGCTCTCTGCCGGATATCCCGTCTTCGGATCTAAAATATGATGATAGCGCACGCCATCTTCAATCACATATTTTTCGTAATCTCCTGATGTAGATATACTGCATGTTCCATCAATCGTTAGAGAACCAAGATACGATTCGCCATCTTCAGTGCGTGGATTTGCAATGCCGATCTTCCATGATTTTCCATCTGGCTTTTTTCCATACGTCAAAATACTTCCCCCAACGGATACCACTGCTGCGTCAGCATCTGCCTCTTCTAACATTTTTCGTGCTTCATCACATCCTATTCCTTTTCCGACTGCTCCAAGATCAATCTGCACACTATCTTTTAAAAACACTTCACCGTCACTCAGACTTATTTTTTCCCAGCCAGTCTCTAAAAGAAGCTCCGTCAGTTCGCTTTTTGATGGAATATATGGATTGTCACTTTCCAAATTCCAAAGCTGCGATACGCGGCCTAATGTCGGATCGAATGCACCACTGCTTTTTCTTGCAAGATCAAGCACATTTTCCAGATAACTATATGTCCACTTTGATGGCATAACAGGCTCGCTCTCTGATGCATTTTCATTGATATTGGCAATATCGCTGCCTTCAATGCGCCATGATAAATATTTGTTTTCAATATCAGAAAGCATGTCCATAATATCTTTTGCAGTTCCATCCGAACCATAAACACGGACGCTGCATTCTGTTCCCATTGCAGTATCTGTTATACTCTCACTGTTAGTCTTATCAGCCCAGACAAGCTGTGTGCTAATGTATGAACAGACCATAACACAAGTTATTTTCAAAAGATTAGCAAAACTTTTCTTTCGATTCATGAAAATCTCCCTTTCTCTCATTGATTGCTGTTCTATATTCTTCAAAAGGCTGGCTACGAGTCATATGGCAGCCAGCCTTTTGCTTACTATATATTATGATATCAGGGTCAAAAGATATTTTGCCCTAAACTAATACCCACGAATTACTGTGCTGTTACAGTTCCCTTTACGGACGGATATCCAGTTGCTTCTAACTCAATCTCATAGGAATCACTTCCGTCAAATACCTTAACATTTCCATCCTGACCTTCGATTTCAGCATCCATATTTATGCTTCCATCCTCATTGAATAAGATACCTGCAATGCCCTTTGCCTTTACTGGCTCACCATTTACAACAACACTTGTTACCTGTGCCGCATAGTCTGCGCCAGTAAGTCCCTGCTCATTATCCGCGATTACAACAGCATTATTTTCAATAGAAACACTGCCTTCCTCTAAGCCTGACTCAACAAGTGTGCTTGACTTCTTGCTTGCATACTTGTCATCTGAGAAGGTAACTGTGTAGCTGCCCGGCTTTAAATCACCGCTCAAAGTAATTACGTTATCCTCTACGCTATAAAGTCCATCTTCTACGGCAGTACGTCCTGCTGCGACAGCCTCTACACTATAATCACTGTCATCTGGTGTTGTATATGTGATGTTGATTGCAATGCCATCCTTCTGATAAGTAACACTCTCATCTGTTGTAATGGAATATTCTTCTCCAAGAAGCTCCTTGCAGTAAAGATCAGTCTCAATAGAAATATCATCCTGATCTGCCAGCATGTAAGTTACCTTTGTGATTGTCTTTCCCTGAATGTCAGCAAAACGCTGCCATGACGGTGTATTTCCATGTGGCTCAGTCATCTCTTCTGCCGCAAATGCAATTTCATTTGCGCGCAGCCATAAATTATCCAAATGCTCAAGACCATAAATTTCTCCGTCAGATGTTTCAAGGAGTGCGCCCTGAATATCAGCAGATTCAATCTCAAGACCGTCAAAGTCGATTTGATAATTGCCCCATGTTGAAACTGTTGCAAAGGAAACTGTTACATTTTCTGCCTCTTTAGTTGTTCCAATTGTCTGGCTTAAGGTACCATCAGAATTGATTACCTTATATTCAGCCGGAACTTCTTCTGAAACTTCTTCAAGTGATGATACGAACTCAACAAGTGGGTTGCTGCACTCAGTACCAGCTTCGATTGCTGCCTTTACATCGTCATACAATGTCTTTGGAATTGCCACATTTACACTAGATGGTCCTAAAATATCGGTTCCATCGCCATTCTGCTCAAAATAGCTTTTTTCAAAACGCTGAGATTTCTGGCTTGTCGCAGAAGTAACGGAATCATAAATACCTTCCTCACGAAGACCTGCTGCTGTTACCTTATCCTCTGCATCATACTGACCTGCTGCTGCATCTTCAAGTGCCTCTGGCTGTACATGATTGATTTCTCCATAATAAAAATCTGCATATGGAACATTAATCTTACCAAAGTAATATTCACTTGTCTCAATGCTTACTGTCTGTGCCTCATCCTCTGCACCAGAAGCTTCATCTGTCTGTACCTCGCTTGTTGCCGGTGTGCTCTCACTTTTTAAAACTCCTCCAAAAGCGCTCATATTTCCTGCTGCCAAGGTACTTGCCGCCAACACAGCTAATGCCATTTTTGTTCTCATAAATGGTATCTCCTTTAACTTTTTATTGTCGATGACAGTTAGTATATTCTAACCCAGTCATAAAAATCAACACCCTTATTGAGAAAAAAAGGTTATTTATATAAAAACAGCAATTTGACGTTTTCCATATGTTTTATTGTGAGTCCAAGTTAGTTATTTCTAACAATTTTTAATTATGCTTTTCCTTTTATACGAACTGCCTTTCTTCATTTTTGTCTATTTCTTGTTAGTTTATACTAACTTCATGTCTTTTTTTCGTCTTTTTTGCGCTTCCTGTTTGCTTGTGATGTATTTTTTCTTATGTTACACTACATTTATGATACAAATGTCAAAAGATCTTAAAGCCAATGCAAACTCGATTACAAGATATTTTTGATCTCTTGACCATATAACATCTCATACACGGAGGTAATCAAATATCTATGTTATTTATTTTTTCACTGATCATCGCATCAATCTTTGCACTGACTGCAAAATCAACGATCAAACGTCATCCGTATCCCTGGTACATAGGTGCACTTGTGCTTACACTTTTTATATCACTATTTCCTTTTTCAAGGAATCTGCCAGAGGCTGTCACTTTCCTTCTTGATCTATTTCGCCGCGGTGCCCTTTCATGTGCACTCTGGTGTATTGTCATGTGGACAGGCGCCTTCTCTAACGGTTCTTGGCTGATTAAGCGACTTATGCCAGTGCGCGGTGAGCTTTCCATCTTTGCCGCAATGCTGACGCTTGGTCACAACATTGGCTATGGAAGAACTTATTTCGTGCGTTTCTTTACCAATGCATCCGCACTTCCTGCCAATCAATTCGCTGCCTGCATCATTACAATTATTCTTCTTATCATTATGATTTTGCTTACTATCCTTTCTTTTCCAAAGATTCGTAAGCGTATGAAAGCAAAAAAGTGGAAGCAGATCCAGCGCTTTGCTTATCTATTTTACGCGCTGCTCTACCTCCACATTATGCTATTATTTATTCCGCTTGCCAAAGATGGCAAGGATGGCTACTATTTTTCTGTAATTGTTTACACGGCAATTTTCCTTGGATATGCAATCTGTCGAATACGCAAATGGTATTTCTTAAAGAAAAAACCAGAACACCGCCGTGAATTTACATCCATTTGCTTTGGCGTATTTCTTGCTGTTATGGTTATTATCTGTGCTGTTTCAAGCCCAAATGATACTATAGCTGATGGCAATTCAAATACAGAAATTGCTGAAAATACAACTATCGAATCTGAGCCTATTTCAAAAGAAGATTCTCAGTCTTTTGATGACACTGCTCTCACCGATGGCGTTTATGAGGGAAAAGCCTACGGATATGATGGCGCTGTAAAGACAACAGTCACAATCAAGGACGGCAAAATCACTGATATCTCCTGCAGCAGCGCCGAGAGCGACCTGTGGTACTTCGATAAATGCAAAGACAAGGTTGTTTCTGAAATTCTTGAAGCACAAAATACCGATGTTGATGCAGTTTCCGGTGCAACCTACAGCTCAAATGGAATCAAAAAAGCTGTGCTTGATGCATTAAAACAGGCTGGATTCCCAACAAACTAATTAGGCGCATAAAGTAAATCAAAATAATAATAATAATGGGGCAAGAATTAAAAAAATTCTCTGCCCCACTGTTTTTATTGCTTATTCAATTGCTGCCAATGCCTGTGCCAGATCTGCAATCAAATCTTTCTTATCTTCCAGTCCGCAAGAAATACGAACCAGTCCTGCCGGAACACCAGCTGCTGCTAACTGCTCGTCATTCATCTGGCGATGTGTTGATGTTGCCGGGTTTAAGCAGCAGGTACGTGCATCTGCAACATGTGTCTCGATTGCTGCAAGCTTTAAGTGTTTCATAAATGTCTCTGCTGCTGCACGGCCACCCTTTAACTCAAATGAAACGACACCACATCCTCCGTTTGGAAGATACTTCTTTGCGCGCTCATAGTACTTGTCTGTAGGCAGTCCCGGATAATTTACATAAGCAACCTGCGGCTGTGCCTGTAAAAACTCTGCTACGGCCTGTCCATTTTCAACGTGACGCGGCATTCTTACATGAAGTGACTCCAGACCAAGATTTAAGATAAATGCATTCTGTGGAGACTGGATACATCCAAGGTCACGCATCAGCTGAGATGTACACTTTGTTATAAAAGCACCGCCCATGCCAAATTTCTCTGCATATGTAACTCCATGATAAGATTCATCAGGTGTACACAGACCTGGGAATTTGTCTGCATGAGCCATCCAGTCAAAATGACCGCCATCTACAATTGCACCCCCAAGTGCCGCACCATGTCCATCCATATATTTTGTTGTGGAATGTGTTACGATATCTGCACCCCACTCGATTGGACGGCAGTTTACCGGAGTCGGGAAGGTGTTATCCACAATTAACGGAACGCCATGTGCATGAGCGGCCTTTGCAAACTTTTCAATATCAAGAACTGTCAGTGCCGGATTTGCGATAGTCTCACCAAATACAGCTCTGGTATCTTCTGTAAATGCCGCATTTAATTCTTCCTCTGTACAATCAGGAGAAACAAAAGTAGCACGAATCCCCATCTTTGCCAGTGTTACAGCAATCAGGTTATAGGTTCCGCCATAAATAGATGAAGAAGCTACGATATGACTGCCGCACTCACAAATATTAAACAGAGCAAAAAAGTTTGCTGCCTGTCCTGATGAAGTCAGCATTGCTGCTGCACCGCCTTCAAGTTCTGCAATCTTTGCTGCAACATAGTCATTTGTTGGGTTCTGCAGACGGCTGTAAAAATAACCAGATGCTTCCAAATCAAATAACTTTCCCATGTCTTCACTCGTATCATACTTAAATGTCGTAGACTGAATAATCGGAATCTGACGCGGTTCTCCATTTCCCGGCGTATAGCCTGCCTGCACACATTTGGTATTTAACGTATAATCACTCACTGTTTTGCCCTCCATATATTGTCATTTTTTTTCAACTGTCCCTATAATACCATATATGACTAGAAAATTCTAGTATTATCTGTAGGATTCATCCCAACATATCTCTAAACCAAGCATCCTCCAACATATTATAAACATGCTCATTTGGTGTGCCTGCCCAAAGCTTATCTGCCGAAAAATATGTTTGATTGCTCTTTCCCATCATTTTTTTCGCAAATGCTCCTATTGCACGCGATCTTGACTGTCCGGCATAGCAGTGAATTAACAGCGTATCTACATCCATATGACTGCGAATAAATGCGATAACAGAATCTGCCATATTTTCATCAAACAATACAGCACCTTTTGTTTCCTTCACCACATCATCAAAATATAAAGTAAGAACGCCTTTACAAAATTTATTTTCTGCAAAGGTGACACCAAAACCACCCGTGTGAGTATCCTGAATTGAAATGACTGCATATGTATCTTTTCTTTTTGCGTCCTCCTCACATCCTGCCGGATAATAATGATCCATCACAAAATCAAAAGCTTCATTTAATGACTTAACTAATATTCGTCTCATATGCACTCCTCCCAAAAATCACCTAGTCTAATGTTAGATACTTACTAACGTCTCCCACTGTATGCTCTGCTTTGGTGCAAATGTCTCTAAATCCAGATACTTATAAATTGATCTAAGAAGCGCTTTTCCTTCTGGATACTGCTGCAAATCCTGAAGTCCAAGTGTGGAATAGAGAAGTTTTCCATTTCCGACGCGGCACTCAAACAGCTGCGCCATTGGTCTTAAAAATGCATAGCTGTCCATTTCTGTAATAATCGCATCGAATGGCTGTTTTACTGTATTTGGCAGTATGACGGCTCTTTGATTTGCCATTGGCCACCACTGCCAATTTGTATGGCTCTCAGTTGGAAACTCCTTAAACAATGGATGATCTTTTTGAATCAGCTGTCCCATCGCACCTTCCTGTCTTCCAAACGTTCCAACTGACCAGAAATCTGTTGAGAATTGAGCACGAATTGAATTATGGAAGGAGCTTTCCTCTGACTTTGGCGAATAATACACTACCCCGCCGTTATCAAGCACCTTCTTTGCCTGCAAATCCAACTTAGTTGTCTCGTAAACGCTTTCTGGGCATTTTGGCATTTCATTCTTATAAATCCAAATCGGATATGAATTAACTGCATCTGCAATCTTAACAGTAAGATCACAGCGAACTGGTGCTGTAATTTTATTATTCAGTTCAATCTTTAATGTTCCAGCTTTGCTAAGTGTTCCCTTTGGGCATGAAACAGCGCTCATGTGACCACTCTTTACAGCGACCTTTCTCACACTATCTAATTCTTCATTCGGCATATATGCCCACAATGTCCACTCCAGATCTCCAGCACAGTCTGTCTTTCCATAATTGGCTATCTGCACATCTGCACAAAGTGTCTCACCTTCTTCATAAGTATACTTTTCAAGACCAACTAATACAAGCTGTTCTTTAAAGAAAGCTCTAAATTTTTCTGGTTTTGCAAAATCAAATGGCTTTGGCTCTAAATGTGAATCAAGCATTCCCACAAGAGCAGTTCCCTGTCCTGGAAAATCCTGCAGTCCAAGAAGTGAAATACCAGACAGATCTTTTGTGCGCATCGCAGCTTCGATCTCCTCTCGGTAACAAAGCCTTGATAGTTCTCCAGTTGCCTCAACGTACTTCTTCCAAACAGGCTCTAATCCCTTTTCGCGAACCATACGCTGAATACGTCTATAATTTGCTGGATCAGAAATTCCCTTAAAATGTGCAAGCTCATCAAAATCAGGAAGCACTTCAAACTGACCAACTTCAAAGCTAAACACTGGCTTTTTATACTGCTCTCTAATCTTTCTTAAGGTTTCATCAAAGTTTGTCTTCGCATTTGGATACTGATTGTTTATGTAGCCCTTAATGTTAACCTTTGCCAGCTTTCCATTTGCCTTTTCATAAGCATCAACTTTGGCTGCTTCCTCTGGTGTCTCTGGATTTCCTGCAAGCGTTCCTCTTATTCTGTAATTATAAAAGCTTTGTGATGCATAGAAATCACTCTCTTCATCGCATCCTTCATTTCCATAATGCGCATTTGACGCATTAGCATAGAGTCTTGTCGGATCCTGTTTTTTTGCATCCTGCAGCATCTTATGCATTCTGCTTGTGCCAAGCGCTCCGCAATGAAGTTCATTCCCAAATGTCAGCATGACAAAAGATGGATGATTGGCAAGTGCTTTTATAATTTGGCACAGTTCCTTTTGATAATACGAGAAACTTTCATCAAATTCAAATGCATGCTTTGGATCCCAATGTGAAAGCTCTGGCTGCATCAAAATGCCCATCTCATCAGCTGCAAAAAATGCTGCCTCTGGCGGACAATGCGAATGAAAACGCACCATATTGATGCCATAATCTTTATATGTCTGTAAAATATTCTTCCACGCTTCCTTTTCCATTGGAATATAGCCTGTCTCTGGAAATTCTGCACAGTTTGCCTCACTTCGAAGGAAAATTCTTCTGCCGTTTAATGACAGATGACCATATCCATCATCACCAAATGTGCGAATGCCAAAGCTAACAGTCTTTTCATCTTCTTTTTGATTTATTTCACTTTCAGATGACTGCAAATCATTTTTATATAGTGCAGCTGTCAGTTCATATAACTTTCCATCATATTCATCCCAGTTTGCTGCTGACGATGAAATAAGTAAATCCTCTGCCACAATTGTTTTTCTGGAATTTGAAGTCATTACACTAATTTTTTGCTCATAGTCCTGCAAAAGTACACTGCTTTTTAAAACAAGCACGCCTTCAAATGGTTCATCATATGTATCAAGATCTATCTCTGCGCGAAGCTTTTCTACATCCTTAGGGTACACGCGCACCTGCGATAAAAAGATCGGATTTTCCTCACGAAGACGAATATAACCAAGAAGTCCATTCCAATTTGTCTGTGTCTCATCTGTTGCTGCCGATGAATAGACAATAGCATCGTGCGGCAGACCTGGATAACTGTTATCTGACTCAACGCAAAGTCTATGAATGCCTTCATGACCAGTAAGTTCAAATACATGCGGTGTGCTTATTGTCTGTTCCTCGTATGATGATATTTCCTCGCCGTCTAAATAAACACGCACACATCTGGCTCGCTCAATCTCAAAGAAAGTGCGGCATTTATCTGCTGGTGCAATCGTAATTTCCTGCTCAAAATATGCCGGACCTTCATACGTATGCTTTCTTGTAAATCGTGTTGCTATCACATCATCATCAAAACTCTGCGCAGTTGTCTCATCTGGATGACATGAGTTATCGAGCCGATCTTCATGACCGACTCCAAACTCATCAAGTGTTCCTGGCAGATATACCATTTTATTTAGAGAAGTTTCCTTCTCTCCCGGCAGCATAAGCTGCCAGGGTTTGGTTGTTAAATCTACTAGTCTCATGATTTTCCTCGCTTTTTGCTTAACATTTATTGTTTCTGATATAGTGTTGCCATCATATGAGACGGCTCTATTTCAAGCGCCTCATTTAAAAATTCTGCTGCCTTTTCGCGGTTTTGCAATCCAATATTTCCAAGTGCCATAAGATAACAGCAGTGTGCACGATTTTTCTTTGTATAATCCTCATCAAAAATCAGAAAATCTGGAAGTGATACAGCAAAGTATTCAATCTTGCCCTCATCATTTAAATGCTGCTCACCGTAATCAATCAGACGATAAAAACGTGATTTTGCCTCTCTTGTTTTTCCTAATTTTTCAAACGCAAGTCCCTGATAGAGAATCATATCAGCCGGCTGATCATTATAGTACATAGCACCCGCTGGTTCATCTGTTCCAATCGTCGCAGTCTCAAAACATGTTTTTGCTTCATCATGTTTTCCCTGTGCTTCAAGCGCAAGTCCAAGATGATAAAACAGATGATTATCCTTTGTTCCCTCTAGCTTGCCTTCTCCAAGATTTTCTGGATATACAAGTGCTTTTTTAAGCAACTTCTCTGCCTGTTCATATTTTTCTGATGCCAAGCACTGTTTTGCCATCTCGAGTAAGGAAATAGTATACTGCGTTGTAATCTTTCCTTCGCCGCCCTCCCACGGATGGAAACGGCGTCCCATAATGCAGCGATAAGCGCGTTCATATTCTCCGCACATATTCATAAGAGTAATATATTCAATATACAAATCATCACGGCTCTCTGCAAGAGATGGATCTTCATCATATTTTGCTAAACGCTCTTTGAAACTATATCCAAGCTTTTTGTAAAGCTGATCTAATTCAAGGAAAATACGGGCATCCTTGCGATTTAGTGAAAATGCTTTCTCTAGTTCACGCTTAGCTGCCTTAGAATCACCCATCTTGTTGTAATAAGCCAGTGCAAGGTTTCTATGAACGATTGAAAATGTGTCATCTGTCTTCTTTGACATTTCCCACAATTCAACAGATTTCTTCCACTGTAATTTATCATAGAAAAGATTGCCCAGGTAATAAGGCGCCTTCTTTTTGCAGCCATTTTCAATCGCAAATGTAAGTACAGCAATATCATCAAGCTTATTCGGGAAGCAATAATCGAAAGCACAGCTTTCTGCCTTATCAAGTGACTTCTTTGCTGCCTCATCTTCACCCATTTTTTCTTCATAATAAGCTGCATAATAATACAGCATCGGATATTTCTTTGTGCACTGCTTTAAAACTAAAACAGCGTCCTCATATGCGCCCCACTGCGCAAAATCTCTTGCTGTCATCAAATAATTTTCCTGGAAATTACGCATCAGTCCATTCAAGTCATCAAGCATTTTCTGCTTCTTTTCTGAATCATTCTCTGCCTTTATTGCCTCAAAACCAGATACAAAATCAAATGGATCAAGTTCTAAATTATCCTCGATCATACGAGCTGCAGCCTTTTCTTTTCCAAGCTTTGCAAGAAGCCATGCACGTAATCCTCTCGCCTTAATATTATGCGCATTCTTAACAAGTGAGCGATCAATGTGCTCAAGCGCAATTTCAAATTGACCTTTCTTTGCCGCAAGCGCTGCCATATAATAGAATGACATTTCCTGCTGTTCATTGCTCCATGCTGCCTTATAAAAAGCATCATAAGCCTCATCTTCTCTTCCAAGGTAACACAAATCCAGTCCCAACAGATAATATGCTTCGCTGTTGTATGGATTAGGATTCTTCCAGGTCAGGCGCTTAATAGCTGTTCTAAAATAAGGTTCTGCCTCATTAAATACGCCTCTTCTCATCAAGAGCATACCATATGCATTGTTAATGCGAATATCATCTGGATCACGCTTTAATCCCTCTAAATAATAAGGATCAGGTCTCCATGTTGCATGACGATACTGTTCAATATGCTGTCCCGTTAAATACAGTTCCTCATTTGTCATGATCTTTGACGGTTCATCTGCTGCCTTTGCCGGATCTGGAAGCTTTGGAATTTCTTCCTTCTCTGGTTGGTATGCAATTAAGCTTCTGCCATCTACAAGAACTTCAACTTTCAGATCTTCTTCCTGCGTATCATCTGGCAGTACTACACTCTTTTCAAAAATGTCAACAGGAGAAATCATTGCGCTCTCATCACACAGCACGCCGTCTTTTCCTGTCAGAATAATTCTTGCATTTTCATATACAGCTGTTGCATAGACAATAATCTTTGCAGTCTTCTTTCCAGTTGCTGCATCATTTGCTGCCGAGAGTGAAACAGCAGCTTCCTTTGATGCGTTCTTTACCTGTCCCACTTCCTTATATGGCATAAAATACTGTGTAAATGTTTTCTCCTCAAACGGTTTTAACCATGTAAAGTCAGGCTGATTATCTGTAAACATACCTGTCATCAGCTCTACATATGGACCATCCTCATCAGTCAGATTGCGATCCCATGCCTTTCCAAAATCACCGCAGCCCCAGGTCCACTGCTTCTTTCCCGGTGAAACATGATGATCTGCCACGTGCAAAATACCAGCATGCTTTCCATAGTCATATCCTCCGACAAAATCATACTTTGACTTTTCTGCCATGTAAGAAGTTGGGACTGGAATATTCTTGTAACGTGAAATATCTACGCCTTCGCTGTAATCCTTCTTATAATAAACACCCGTCGCAATTGGAAAACGAGAAACATCTCTCTTTCCATGATCCATAACAGCGTGAACATCCGGCGGGAAAATGGACTGTGTGTTGTCATTAACAGGAACTGCTGGATTTGCCCACCAAAGAAATGTCTGCGGAAGTGATGTGCGGTTATACAGCTGTCCCTTGATTTCAATATAAGCTTTTCCCGGGTATACGCTAATTCTCATAAGTCCCTTTGTTCCATACATCTGATCCACGTCATGACATAAAACAGAAACGCTTCCATCCTCATTTTCCTGAATTTCATAATCAACTGGAAGAAATGTTGTCGGACGATGATGTTGCGGCCAGTTAAATTCAATACCTCCTGAAATCCACGGTCCCGTCAAACCAACAAGTGCCGGCTTGATCACCTGGTTATAGTAAACAAAGTCATAATCATTTGTTTTATCATATGCCCTCTGGATTCGTCCGCCAAGCTCTGGAAGAACCATAACCTTAATGTACTCATTTTCTAGCCATACTGCCGTATATTCCTTATCCTTCTTCTCATCACTTATTTTTTCAATCGTCGGATACGGGTATACCTTTCCGCAGCTTCCCTGATACACACGTTTTTCCAGAAAAATCGGATTCTTCTCCGCCTCTCCAATCTCATATGTAGGAATCATGACTTTTTCTGCCCATACACTTGCCTTTTGCATAATTGCCTCCTGTTTTGCTATTATTTTCTGTTATTATTTATTTACTTGAATCTTTCTATCATTTTCAATATTGTTTTATTTACTTTCAATATTTGCTTTTACTATACTACTGTTTTGCTTGAAATACATTATCTTTCGTTGCGGTTGTGTTTTAAAATATTGCTCTGTTGTTTTTTCCTGCATTCTAAGTTAAAATGTAATTATTCAGAGCCATGCAAAATTATTTGCCGCAATATTGGCTTATCCATGAACTGTAAGTATAAAAAAAGGAGATTTTTATGAAATCGCACGAACCCTTTATTGAACCTGAATCAACATATTATGTCTACTCGCCAAGTCTCTTGGGACGAAGCATGTTTTTTTATCCGCTTACATGCGGTCATTTTTTCTATGCACCAGGCTATCATCTGCACCGCGCTTCTTTTGACAGCTTTCTTCTTATTTATGTCAAAAAAGGAAACATGTATGTACAAACAAAAGACGAAAGCTTTGATGCAAAAGCTGATGAGTTTATTTTGATTAATTGCTATGAACCGCACAGCTATGGCACAAAAACAGGCAGTGAATGTCTCTGGTGCCATTTTGACGGACCGCTTGCCAAAAACTTTTTTGAATCTATCATCTCACATCTTGGCACTGTATTTTCTATTGGGAATCCTGCGCCAGCCGCAAACAAGCTTGAGGCTATCATTGACAGTTTTTGTCGTTCTTCAATTAAAGAAGCTCTTCTTTCTAAATATATTAATGATATTTTGACAGGCTTTCTGCTCTACAGTGCTGCTGATAAAAAAAATGACAGCACAGATATGATTGAGACTGTCATTTCCTATATCAATGAACATTTTAAAGAAGATCTGCCAGACAAAGTGCTCGCATCAGCTGCTGGATTAAGCTCTTATCATTTTATTCGCGTATTCAAACGAGAGACTGGCTTTACACCACATGAGTATGTCATAAATACGAGGCTAAGTAATGCACGTTACCTGCTTCGCAACACTGCCATGTCTGTCAAGGATATCTGCTTTTCATGTGGCTTTTCAAGTGAAAGTGCCTTTTGCATCACTTTTAAAAAAAGAGCTAAAATGACTCCGGCTCAGTACAGGCAAAATGGGACATGATCTTTTTTGTTTCGTTGACTTTCCCTGCTGTTTCTGCTAGGATTGGAACGGTACAGCATCTTTGCTGCTTCCTATAAATAGTTTCTTTGGAGGTCATGCCTATGTTTTCCCCTAAGCTGCGGGAATTTGCCCGCAAATGCTATCTGACCAACATCGGCCAGAATCTTCTGGTTCTTATTAAATGGACTGGATTTTCACTTTTGTCAGGTCTTCTGATTGGCGGCGTATCAACACTATTTGCTACTTTGCTTGGAAAAGCTATACAGCTTCGCTCTTCGTACAGCTGGCTTTTATTTCTGCTTCCAGTTGCTGGTCTGGCAATCACTGCTCTTTATCATTTTTGCGGACAGTCAAATGATCGCGGTACAAATTTTGTTATTGCCTCAATTCATGCAAATGAAGAGACACCAGCACGTGTTGCACCTCTTATTTTTATCTCTACGATTCTGACACAGCTGTGCGGCGGATCTGCCGGACGCGAGGGTGCTGCACTTCAGATCGGCGGCAGCCTTGGAAATCTTCTTGGAAAAATAGTTCATCTTGATGATGAAGATCGCCATGTTCTAATCATGTGTGGCATGAGTGCTGCTTTTGCTGCTCTGTTTGGTACACCAATGGCTGCTGCTGTCTTTTCAATGGAAATGGTCAGTGTCGGCATCATGTATTATTCCGCATTAGTTCCTTGTGTAATGTCTGCGCTGATTGGTGCTCACCTTGCTTCTACGTTTGGTGTTCATGTCGAAAAATTTACAATCGTAAGTATTCCTTCATTTTCCATTGACGGTGCTGCAAAAACAGTTCTTCTTGGAATCTTATGTGCCGCTGTCAGCATACTTTTATGCATTATCCTTCATAAAGTTGGAGGTCTTTTAAAAACATACATAAAAAATGTTTACCTGCGCGCAATTGTCTCTGCACTGATTGTTATCGTATTTGCATTTCTTCTGCCAGACGGCAAAAGCTATCTTGGTTCCGGAAGCAATCTGATTGAGCAGTCTATTCAAGAAGAAACTATATTCCCAGCAGCCTTTCTTATTAAAATGCTCTTTACAGCAGTCACACTTGGCGGCGGCTTTAAGGGAGGCGAAATTGTTCCTTCCTTCTGCGTAGGTGCATCCTTTGGATGTTTCTTTGGAAGCCTTGCTGGATTTGCCCCATCCCTTTGTGCTGCAATGGGCATGGTTGCTGTTTTCTGCGGTGTCACTAATTGCCCTATTACATCTATTTTGATTGCTTTTGAATTATTTGGCTTTGACTCTGCCCACTACATGATTTTAGCCATTGCAGTCAGCTATGCAATGTCTGGTTATTATGGTCTTTATGCAGATCAAACAATTGTATATTCAAAGTATCGAACAAAGTTCATCAACCGCAAGACAAACCATTAAATGTAAAGCAGACATTCGCAATCCGCTTCCGCTGCTGAATTAAAATTGTATGAATTGGGGCAAAAAACACGCCTTCAAAAAAAAGTTAAGTTTTTTTCAAAAAAGTGCTTGACTTTTCTCTTGTCTTATTGTAGAATAACTATCGTCGACAGCGAGTAAGAAACAAACGAAACAAAAACTTCGATGTTGATGAGATGCCCAGATAGCTCAGTTGGTAGAGCAGAGGACTGAAAATCCTCGTGTCGCTGGTTCGATTCCAGCTTTGGGCATTACAACTTCATAGTTGTATGGGATATTAGCTCAGTCGGTAGAGCACTTGACTTTTAATCAAGTTGTCCGGGGTTCGAATCCCCGATGCTTCA